>Ga0187861_10000934_pt1 | contig 31930 bp, 21 predicted proteins | sample June2016WEW_10_1_3_FD_132986 | JGI IMG/M metagenome (GOLD analysis project Ga0187861, IMG submission 132986) | Peatland microbial communities from SPRUCE experiment site at the Marcell Experimental Forest, Minnesota, USA - June2016WEW_10_100 | ecosystem: Environmental > Terrestrial > Soil >...
ACAACCCGCACCGCCGGCACTCCGCGCTCGGCCAGCGGTCGCCGATCCAGTACGAGTGCGACACCTCAACTGCGGCTTGAAACCCAAGCCGTCAACTGTCCACCAAAGCGGGGCAACTCCAGACACCTTGACGTGGATCACCAGCCGCTGCCCGTGCTTGGTGATCTCGTAGCCCTCGGTCAGCGTCCCCCCGCTCGGCAACTGGCGGCTCACCTCGAACCGGTTCTTGTTCCAGCGCCCCCTCATGGTCATCTGCGAGCCGCCCAGCGCGGGCGCAGCGACATCACGGCCGTCGAAATAGAGGGTGTACGTCACGCTGTCGCGGGGCGTGCGGGGACCGATCGTCATCGTGCTGTCGGTCTGCGTGATCACCAACCGCTCCGGCGGAGTGCGCAGGGTGCTGTCGCCTTGCTCGCTCCCGGGCCCTCCTTCAGGGCCGCGGCCGCCACGCCCGCCCCTCCCACCCATCCCGCCGCCGAACCCTCCCCGCCCACCGAACCCGCCGCCGGGCGGGGGGCCGCCGCGACCGCCGCCGAAGCCGCCACCTTGGGGGCTCATCTGGCCCGGCTGGTCGCTGGCGTCGGGGTTGTAGGTCCAGGTGCCGGCCAGGCTCACGCCCTGCGGCGCGGGCTGGGGGGCCTGCGGCGTGGCGTCGAACTCCTGCGGCCGGTGGGCACAGGCGGCGAGAACGAACGGCAGAACCAGGCTTGTGGCTGTGAGCCTTCTCATATGAAGGGCGGCTCCCGAGTCAGGGGTGGACTCTGGGTCTGGATCGAGTCCGGGCCGTTGGACACTCCCTTGTTTCAGATGCCCCGGCCCGGCGTTTCGTCGCGGGGCTTGATCGCCGACGGCCGCACCTTGGGCCGCCGCACCAGCGGCGCCATCCGCAATGACCTGATCGCCTTCAAGACCGAAGACGCGACAGTCTGCCAGATCCCACTCGAAAACGATGCCGCCCCAGCTCCGGCTCTTGATCAGTAGGTTCCAAGGTCGTTTCCGAGGGCCCAACTCGATGTGAAAACAACGACCCCCTGTGGTACGGATCAGGGGGTCGCTGGTGTGTGTTTCGTTGTGAGTTTCAGTACTACATCGGCCTCAGAGATCGCGTTGCTGATACGACACCGATGCCCGGAACTCCGCGTGAATGCTGCACTTTGTCGTATCCGGCGAAATCTCATGGGGTTCAGGGGGTCGCGGGTTCAAATCCCGCCGTCCCGACTTCTCAAGCCTCGATCTGGCAGCAGCTTGCTGGATCGGGGCTTTCCGCTGCTCACCGGATCGTTGCCGTAGTGTTGCCGTTTCTCGCGCTTCCCACCCCGTGTTCGTGCCCTTCACGTGCATTGCCCGTCACTGCAGGATGTCGTGCTGACCCCCTGAGCCCTGTTCAGGGGGTCGCTTGAACAACTGGCCCGCTGCGGCCGGCTACTCGGGTCGGAACAGGGTGTAGAGGACGGGCGCGAGGCAGCCCGCGATGCGGTGATTGCGCAGCAGCGTGCCGCTGAATCGCGCCGCATCGAACAGGACGGTAGCGATTCCCGGCGGAAGGTCGCGGCGCTGGAAACGCTCGGCTGTCGCCTCGACCAGCGTGAACATCGCGGAATCGCTCGGATAGCGAACTAGCGCCTGCTTCGCGACGGCGGCGGCGGCGCGCAGGTCGGCGTCCGGGCCGACCATCACCTCGCGAGCGTTGCTGCACTGGACGTACATCAGATTGTGCAGCATCGACCAGCGAAGCGCGCGAGTCAGGGACGAATCCTGCACTTCACCGATCAGGAGCCGGCGCAGGGCGGGCACGTCCAGCACGTACGGGTTCGCCTGCTCCTGGCCCGAGCCCTGCGCAGCCAAGTAGCGGCTCACCGCGGTGTCCCTAGCGGCACGTAGGGCGTGCGCTTCCTGCGTGCGTCCGGTTACCTCGTAGAAGGCGAGCAGCGCGTTGCGACCCGTCCCCGCGACTACGTTGCCGACGACCAGGTCGAACGGAGTCATGGCCTCGTCCATCAGGAGCAGACCGAACGAAATCGTTTCGCGGATCGCGGTCTCGGCCTCCTCTCGCCTTCCCTGCGAGAGCAGGAGTGCGGCTCGCGCCACACTGGCGCGTCCCGCGTCCCTTGTGGACACAAATGGGACCCAGCGCAGATCCGACCAGGTGGCAGAGTCGGGAAACGGCAGCGCGTACGTCGCACCGAGCCCATCGAGGCCCGGGGCGTGGGCGAGGATTCGGAGCGCGTCGAAGCCCGGGTTCGCCGCCACTCGCATCAGGTATGCGCTCTGAGCGGGCGTGAAGCCGTGGACTGCGCGCGCGATGAGCGTGTCGGTTTGATAGAGGAGGCTGGCACCGATCCCTACGCCCCGCCCAAAGTCGAAGAGGTGCATGCCTTCGCCCGGAAACCAGTCGGGCCCGCCGGATGGGAGCCCGAGAAGCGGGCGGAGGCCGGTGCGCGGCGGGGCCCCGGTCACAGAGACCATCGCGCGGCCTGCAGCGAGCGGAGTGATCGCCGGATCCGTGGGGAGACGGTAGCGTCGCGCAGCGGCGGTCAACTCTACCCTCCGCTGCCAAGGGCTCACGGGGACGTCGGTCAGGATGTAGCGCCGGAAGTAGTCGTCCCGCCAGAAGACAGGGCCCACAGCGCTGACGACGAGGACTGGAATCACGAGCACGGCAGCGCCCACGATGCCGACCGCCAACGCGACGGTCGCAAGGCGGCCGAGTGCCGGCCTCGTGCGGGGACCGGGGCCGTGCCGCTGTTCGTGCCGCGCCGCCTCGAAGCTCTCGTACCAGGCACGCACGAATTGTCCGCTTGTGCCGGCGGTAGGTCTCCGACGCAGCCCGGACCGGGCTGCGCGCAGCGAGCGTGACTCCTGTGCTCCAAGCCAGGCGCCCAGGACCATGAGCACCAGGACAGGCAGGAGCACGACTGCCGGGATCAGGGTTGTACCCGCGGCGCCTCGCGGCCCGACTACAAACGCGAGCACAAGGGCGGGGCCGGCGACGGCGGACGCGAGGACACGGGCAAGCGCCGCACTCACCCGCGCCGACCGAAACCGGTCACGCGCATCGGGCGATAGCGCCGCGTACTCCCGCGTGCCGGCGATCAGCGCGCCGGTGTCGCCGCGGTGATCGGCCAGCACTTCAGCCACGGTGAGCCACCCGTAGCCTGTGCGCACCGCGCGCGACATCTCGCCGCCAAGCCGCAGTGCCTGCCGTACCGCGAGGACCAGCAGAATCGCCCCGCCCAGGGATGCGAGCACCAGGATGAGGAGGAGTATCCCGGCTGCTGTCGCTGCAAGCCAAGGTCCGAATCCGACCATGAGGAGCAGCGGCAAGGTGAACATCGTGCTGGCAAGCCCAAAGTCGCGCGTGAGCTTACCGCTGCGACCGAGCAGTGCGTCGAGGCCCGGCGGTGGCCATTCAAGCACGGTGTCCGCGGCCCCCAGCCGCTGCGTCAAGTCCGCCGCCGTGGGCCGCTCCTGTGCGTTCTTGCGCAGGCAGGCCGCGACGAGGCTCTCAAGCTCGTGGTCCACGTCGGGCTTCAGCTCTGACAACCGTCGGGGGGTGTCACGAAGGTGCGCTGCCGCGATTTCGACGGGTGAGCTGACCGCGAAGGGGCCCGCGCCGGTCAGGAGATCGTAGGCCAACAGGCCCAGGCTATAGATGTCAGTCCGGTCGGTCACCTTCTCCGCGAGCAGCTGCTCGGGGCTCATGTACTGGGGCGTGCCGATCGCCATCCCGGTACCGGTGAGGTGGCTTGGCGCCTCGGCCTCCGAGGCCGGCAGCACCGCCGCGATCCCAAAGTCGGTGACGAGTACGCGTCCTGACTCCTCGTCGTACAGGACGTTGGCCGGCTTGATATCGCGGTGGATGATGCCCTTCGCGTGGGCCGCGGCGAGTGCGGAAGCGGTCTGGCCGAGCATGCGCCGGGCTTCTGCGGGGGCCACGGGTCCCTCGCGCTCGATCCGTGAGGCGAGGCTTTCGCCGCTGACGTGCTGCATGACGAAGTACGGCGTGCCGTCGGCCAGCTCCCCCACAGCATAAACGGATACGACGTTGGGATGCGAGATCCCCGCCACCGCCTGGGCCTCGCGCTGGAATCTGGCTCGCGCGGTCGGATTCGCTGCAAGCGCCGGGGATAGCACCTTCACGGCGACGAGCCGCTTGAGGGCCGGTTCGCGCGCGAGGAAGACGCTGCCCATGCCGCCGGTGCCGAGCCTTCGCACCAGCTGATATCTCGGGGCGATGGCTTCCTTCAGTGCGGCTTCAAGTTGCTCGTCTTGGGCCGCGTCGGTTGCGGGAGTATCAGCCGACGCCGCGACCTGCTCCGTCGGCGTGGTCGGCGTGGGCGGCAATGTCGCGCCGCATTTGCCGCAGAACCGATCGTTCGGTTCGAGGTCGGCATTGCACGCCGGGCACCGCAGGGTGGTAGCCATGGTAGGTAGGCGCTGCCGGGCTCAAACGTACCGCGGGATCTGGCTGACCAACAGAGTACGACCCCGCCGAACGTTCTTGACGCCACGGCCTACGGCTGCAACGTCAAGCGAGCGGGGGACACGGGCGATAGGGCCGACCCCCTGAAGCCTGTTCAGGTGCTTGCTTGACGCCACGGCCGTGGGCACGCCTGAAGCACGCGAGACTGCACCAGGCTTTGATTTCGCGTCGCCCTAACGCTTCGGGGTCACGGTGTGCATCGTAGGGATGGCTGGCAGGGGCATCGCCCACCGATAAGGCGCGATGCGTTAGACGGTTGGTTCCCCCAGAGGAGTCCGTCCTTCACAGGAGTCTCTCAGTGAAAATGACCAAGGACTGGGGCATGCTGTTGTTGGGCATTTGGCTCATCCTCAGCGGCGTGATCCCGTTGCTCCGCCTGAGCTTTTCAGGCTTGGGCACGCTCATGGCTCTCCTTGCCATCGTAGCCGGTGCCTTGATCCTCTGGCCGGTTGGCAAAGCGGCAGCCGCCTAGCAAGCGCATGAAGCCGCCAGCCCGCGGCGCCGCGGTCTGGCGGGGCCGGCAACGGGCGAGCGCGCGGGACTCGTGGAGTTGCCTGGCTGGTGAGTTGACCTGGGGTAATGCCGGTGTTGTGTGGCTGCCTGGCGGGTGGCCCGCAGCGGCGCTGCCGGTCTTATCTCATTGCCGCCAACTCGTGCGGTGCAGGTACTTCGTCGGCATCCGCCAATCTCGCCGCTGCGTGACGTGACCCTGCGGGTTGAGGAACCGGGTGTTGCGGCAGATTGCCCTTGATCGTCTTGTAGCGGAAGTACCACGGGGAGCTGCGCTTCCAGAATTGGAAGGCGTCCGTCCACGGCAGAATGTGGACACGGCGGATCTCGAGCAGGTCCTCGTCGAAGCGGATGGGACCGGAGTTCGTGGCGACGCCGAACTCGTAGCCTGCCTGCCGTGCGGCGCGCTTCACTCGCTCATCCACCGCCCCATACGGGTACGCCAGCGACGAGACCGGGCGCCGTAGCCACGACTCGAGGATGCCCTTCGATTCGCACAGCTCGGCTCGCAGCTCCTCACCCGGCAAGTCGGGGAGCCGGGGATGCGTCAGCGAGTGCGACCCGAACTCGATCCCGTACTCCGCCATCTCCAAAACCTGGTCACGAGTCATCAGTGGAGCCCACGGCTCTCCTGTAGGGGCATCCCAGGCGTTGGAGGCGAGCGCGGGATCCGCCACCAGGAAGATCACACCCGTCATCCCGAGCTTCTTGAGGAGCGGGAAAGCATTGGTGTAGTTGTCCAGGTAGCCGTCGTCGAAGGTCAGGATGACGGGCCGCGGCGGCAGCCCCTTCTCGCCCCGCGCCGCGGCCGCACAGTCGCGCAGCGTGATGGTCGTCATCCCGCGGCGCTTCAGGGACCGGAGATGACCTGCAAACCGCTCGACCGTCACCCAGGTGCCGTGTCGGCCCCCGCACACCGGTTCGCTTACGACCCTGTGGTACATCAGGACCGGGATCCTGCCGCCGCTCAGCCGCCGTAGCCGCGCCTGCCGGTACACGTCGTCGAACCGCTGCTGGACCCGCGCGGGGCTATACGCCTGTTCGACGAACGACCGGCCCCACTCACCGAGCTTCCGCCTGCGCTCCCGGTCGCGCAGCAGCGCGACGACGTCCTTGGCCACCTGCTCGGCGTCGCGCGGCTGGGTCTCTGTGTGGTCGCCAAACAAGCAGGTGCGTGCTTCCGCCACGCTGCACTCCGACACGACGCCGAGGTACGATCCTTGGCCGAGCGCCACCACCGGGCGCCTCATCGCGAGCGCTTCCACGGCCACCGACCCGGACCCGACCACAACGTCGGCCGCCTGCAAATAGCCTCTGACGTCGGGCTGGTGACCGACGAGGCGGATGGACCCGACGCCCAGCCGCGTCTCCGTGGCCGAGACGAATTTGGAGAGGCCGTCCGGCATCCTCTGGCCGCCGACGACGATCAGCGTCGCGCGAGGTTCGACGGCGCGAACGCGAGGTAAGACCTGCCCGACAAAGAACCTTGCCACTTCCGCCTTGCCGTGGGACAGGCGGCTGATGAGCGCTATGACAGGCTCACCGTTGAGCCCGAGTTGCGACCTGATGTCCGCGTGCTCGAGCCCGAGCCGGTAACGATCGAGGTCTACCGCGTTGCGGATCAGCCGCAGGCGCGAGGCTGGGATTCCCAGATCGTCCCGCATGTGCTCGAGCAGACACTCCGTGACTGCAACGACCCGTTCTCCATAGACGCTGTACCACCGGCTCTGCAGCGGCGCCCACTGGCGGCTGTGGATGGTCGAGACGAGCGGTACTTTGGTGCCCCGCGTAGCGAAGAAGGCGACCCAGCTGGCCGCGCGGGAATGGGCGTTCACAACGTCGATCCGGTCCCTCCGGATCAACCGTCTGAGCCCGATCACGTTCCGGATACGATGCGGGTAATCCCGGCGGGCGATGGGCATCGGCACATACGCCGCGGCCACCGGCGTGGCGAGCGTGTCGGAGACCACGAGCACTTCATGGCCTTGCAGCGCCTGCTGCGCGATGAGCGTGGCGGCATATGTCTCCGCCCCCGTCACCTCCACCTGCGACAGGACATGCAAGATCCGCACTGCGGCCCCCGCGGAGCAGACAACCCAACTCCGCCGACATCGCAGACGGGGTTGGGGCGATTGCGCGAGCAATTGTTCTGTGTCCCGGCCCACCGTCGGTGGGGGGTCGTACCAAGCAAGAGCGCCGCGGACGAAGCTAGTCCGGCTGCAGGTTCGAGGGAAGAGGCGTCGGTCCCGTTCCGCGGTTGGCGCGGGTGCCGACAGTCCAGCCGACCTTCGGCCTGAGACAGAGCGCCCGGTGAATTCGCCGCCTAACCCGCGCCTGCAGCGGGCGGGCGCGAGGGCCGCGAGGTTTGAGCTGCTGGCGGTATAATTGGACTGGTGCAGGTGTTGTGCCGCCGGCAGGCGCGTCGCCCGCCGCTGAGGCGCATGTCGTCAGGCGGCGCGAACAAGCTCTGAGGAAAGGCGCACGCCATGAAGTCCCTTGCTGACTTCGTCAAGGAGTGTAGCCAGTGGAGTGACGAGTTCTTGCTCCAGCAGTTCGCCCTTGGCCCCACAGTCTATGTAGCTCCTGAGTACTTCGAGGCGATTCGCGCCGAGCGGTCTCGGCGTGGCCTCTCTGCGGCGCACAGTTCTCTTCCTTCTCCTTTGCCCGCCGGTGCGCACCTCTGGCGTGTGACTGCGGACAACGCCGCGGCCTCCTCCGTAGGCGTAAAGATCATCTTCTACCTTGTGGGCTTGGCGATCCTGTGGCTCGTCTGGCGGCCACTCGGCGCAGTCTTCCTCGTCTTTGCGCTACGGAACGTCAAGCTGCTTGCGGCGCGCAACGCTCTGCTCTGGCGACCGAAGGACGCGGTGGCCTTCGGCTGGATTGTCGGCCCCGTGGTTGCGCTCCTGACGCAACTGGCGACTCGGTTCGCGTTCTCGTCGCCGTATGCGGCGGTCGCGATGGTCGTCTTTGGGTTCTATCCCGTTGTCTATATCGGCCACGGCGTGCCGCGCGGCCGGCTGTTTCGTTCCGGCTTGGACAACCTTCGAATCGCGGCGTGCCGGGCTGCCGTCGTCACGTACGCTCTAGCGACCGCGCTGGCTCTCGCGTGGGCTTTCACCCACGGCTGGTACTCGGCATGAGTAGTGCCGAAGGCAACGGGCTCTCATGACAAACGTGCGGCCCAGCCCGCGCCTGAGTGGTTGGGCGCATGAGGCTCGTGGAGTTGTGTGGCTGGACAGTGGACCTGAGGTGATGCAGGTGTAGTGTGGCTGGCGGGCGCCCGCCACTGAGGCGCTCATCAGTGAAGCGCGGCAGTGAGCAGTGGGTTCGCGAGGCCGTCGTGGCTCAGTTCCACAGATCGCCGCTCAGCACCCGGATCTTTCAAGGCATCGCCGTAGCGCTCTGGTTCACGCTGTTCTGGTACGTGGTGCGGGGCGGGCTCGCGAGGCATTTGTCGATGCGCGCCGGGGCGCTGCTCATTCTCACGGTAGGCGTCGCGGGTGGCGTGGGCGGAGGCACCTACTATGCGACCGATCGGCTACGGGCCAGCGGTGGCGGGGGCGAGACGATCGCCAACCTGATCACCGTGGGAGCCTTCTTCGTTCTCGCCTTCGCTATGCTCGCGCTGGTCGCGCGCTGGCTCTGACACGGCGTCCCGTCGAGCGCTGCCGAGCGCGGTCTTCGCGGCAGGAACGTTGTGAGCCCTGACCCCCTGAGGCCTGTTCAGGGCCTCGCGTGTGCCTTGCGCCGGCCGCGACATCAACCTTGACCCCCGGCTTCCATACCCGCCATGGTTGACCGAGCTATACGGATGAACAACCGGGAATCACGGAGCGGAGACAGTTCTCGTCACCGTCCACGACACGAGGAGGTTCTGTTGCGCATCGGGATCATTGGGGCGGGGATGATCGGGTCGACGTTGGCGAAGCTGTGGGTCGACGCCGGGCACGAGGTGCGCATGGCGTCACGTCATCCCGACACCCTCAAAGCTCTCGTGGAGCCGCTCGGACAGGGTGCGTCGTCCGGAACGCCGAAGCAGGCGGCGGAATTTGGTGATGTGGTCATGCTGACCGTTCCGCTCAAGGCCGTTCCCGACCTCGCGCGGGATCTTGTGCTGTCACTCACGGGCAAGATCGTGCTGGATACCGGGAATGCCTACGAACGGCGTGATGGGGATGCGGCGCGCCACGCCTCACAGCACCCGCAGGGTTCGGCTGGCTGGGCGGCCGCGATGTTTCCCGGCAGCCGTTGGGTCAAGGCGTTCAACACGGTGTACTTCAAGACGCTCGAGAAGGAAGCACATCGGGACGGAGATCGGGTTGGCATTCCGCTGGCTGGCGATGATCCGAAGGCTCTCGAGACTGCGGCTGGCTTGGTGCGGGATGCCGGCTTTGATCCCGTGATCGTCGGTTCGCTCGCGCGTGGCAGAGAGTTCGAGCCGGACTCTCGTCCTTACAACACCGGCATGAGCGGATCCGAGCTCCGGACGTTGTTCGGTCAACCCCGTTGAGAGACGGCCTTGCCGCGGCCGTCGTGGCCAACGGCGGCAGCTCTCGCGACAGCCGCCCCGAACGAGCTTCGCTTAGCCCTGAGAATCGCCAACCACGTCTATAGCCAGGCGCGATATGGGGCTATGAGCCCGAATTCGGGCATCGCACCTGACACCTCGTCAGAAGGACTCCTCGCCCCGCCCCGGAACCAACTTGGTGGTGACAATGACCCCCTGAGTCCTGTTCAGGTTGTCATGAGGTCAGTCTGGGTGCGCGATCACCGCGGTGCCCTCGGCGGCGCGTTCTTCACGTAGCGGTCGAACCACGTCACCATCTCATACAGAGTCTGTTCGACGGACTCGCGCGCCGCGTAACCGTGAGACTCGAGCGGCAACACGACATAGCGTGCAGTCCCGCCGACTCCGCGGATGGCCTCGAACAGTTTTTCCGATTGCAGCGGCACTGTCCCGGGATTCGCATCGCGTTCACCGTGGATGATGAGCAGCGGCTCGTGGATCCGATCGGCGTGCAGCAGCGGCGAGAGTTTCAGATACGTATCCGTCGCTTGGTACAGAGTCCTCCGCTCGTTTTGGAAGCCAAACGGCCGCAGCGTGTGGTTGTACGCGCCGCTGCGAGCGACGCCGGCGCGGAACAAGTCCGACCACGCCAGCAGATTGGCCGTCATCAGCGCGCCGTGACTATGTCCCATCACGCCGACGCGGTCCCGATCGGTAACGCCTAGCTCGACAGCTTTATCAATGGCCGCCCTCGCATTGGCGACAATCTGATCGATGAATGTGTCATACGCGGTCTCTGTCGGACCGACGACCGGCATGGCCGTGTTGTCGAGCACCGCGTAGCCTTCGAGCGCGAGAAAGATCGGAGAGGCTCCGATGATCGACGTGAACTCTTGCGGCGATGCGGTGACCTGACCGGCGGCACTCGGATCGGTATAGTCGAGCGGGTACGCCCAGACGACGGTCGGCAATCGGGTCCCTTCCTTGTATCCGGGCGGTAGGTACAGCGTGAATGAGAGCTTCACACTATCGGGGCGCTGATAGGTCACCAGTCGCTTCGAGATCTGCCGGAGTTGTGGGGTTGGATCGGGAAAACGGGTGAGCTGCTGCGCCGTCGGCTCACCGACCGTGCGCAGGTAGACGTTCGGCGGGTCCGTTGGCGATTCGCGACTCGTTAGGAAGGTCCCGCCCGCAGGATTGACCCAGGCGAGGAACGACTCGAGACTCTCGCCACTGGAACGGAACAACCGCTCGGTTTTCAGACCGGAGAGGTCAATGCGATCAAGGAACGGCCTGTTGCCTTCCGGCGAGGCGCCCTCGCCTGACGTGAAAAACGCACCGCGATATTCGCGGACTGCAAGGGCTCCGCTGGGGAGCATGCGATAGACAGGGTTTCCGGGATCGTTGTACCTATCGTCGGAGTTCAGGCTCCAAACCAATCGGGGTGCTGCTGATCGATTGTCGGCGTCGAGCAGGAAGACTCGTACCCAGTGCCTGTCATCGTCGTAGTCGGTGAGTAATGCCAGGCCGCCGCGCTCAACCCAATCGAGTCCGGAGAAGCGCTGTTCGGTCTGGAACAGTTCCACAGCGGCGCCACCGACCGGCTTGAGCATGATGCGGTCGTGGTGCGGGACCTTCTTGTAGGTGTCACCTTCATCGAGGGCTTCCGCCCAAACAATCGTCGCCGGTGCGGTTGGACGCCACGAATGCTCCCGTGGTCCCGTTTGAACTCCGTGGATCGGGACCTGCTCGGCAAGCGGCAAGCTGGCGAGCGTTTCGATCTTCCTTCCCGACGTATCCCAGACCTCGACCTCGGTCGGGAATCGGTTGTAGGGCCGGATGAACGAATACGGGCGGCGCACACGCTCGACGAGGACGTACTGCCCGCCGGGTGCTGCCTGCACCTTCGCCAAGACGTCGGGACTGCCGACGATTGTCGCCGCACCGCTGGTCACGTCAACGATGGCGAGTTGCGCCGTCGCGTAATACTCGAAGAGGTCCGCATCATACGGCGTCCTCAGGAGATCGCGCGCTTCGTACGTGCTGCTCGCCGCGGCCACACCGCCGCTCTCCTCAACGCGCGGGCCGATCGGCGCGCGCGGCTCAGTCGGCGGCATGCCGCGCCCTGCCGGCACCGTCTTGACCAGGAGCGTCTTCTGGTCCGGCATCCACGCTATGGCATAGCCGAGGACGGGATTCAGTCTGATGCCATCAATGAGGTGCACCTTCGCCGTCGCCACATCGCCGACCCACAATTCGACGGTGGTATCCGTCATGTTGGTAAAGGCAAAGCTCGAGCCGTCGGCATTCCAGCGTGGGTATCCGACGCGAGCACCGGCTGGGAGCGTGACTGGGATCTCCGGACCGTCGGGAACCTTCTTAAGCGAAAAGCCGACGTAATAGTAGGATCCATGCGCTGCGTTGTTGCGCGGATTGATGCGCACCCCGGCGAGGCGGAGCAACGGCTCCGCGAGATCGGAGATGGGCGGGTACCACAGGGGCCTTGCAAGAATCAGCGCGTCGCCGGTCCAGCTGACAATCGGGACCGGGACGGCAGGTGCATCGAGAACATCAAGGATCTCTTTCGGTGGGCGCTGGTATTGTTGCTGCGCCTCAACCGGCAGCGCGGCGACGGCAATCAAGAGTAGGAATAGGGCGACTCTCGATTTCGGTCTCACGGATCACCTCCGGCATCGTGTACGAGACCAATATATCGGTGGCTCGGGAGTTGATGGGTATCTACGCCCGAGTGGTGCTGGAGAACAGGGTTCCCGTAGAGAGCGCCGACGCGTTTCATAGGCTGGCTGTCAAGTGGCGCGCGTAGGTCCGACCCGTGGCTGGGCGAGAAGAGCAACCCCCCGAGGCCTGTTCAGGGCCTGAGGTCGGTCCGTTTCCGTGTCTGGTTCTTCGCTCTAGCCGACGACGACGTCGTCCCATCCCAGGACATGGTTCGCGGACCGCTCACGCGCCCGGCGCCCACCGCGTCGATGGAGACAGCGTTGGGCTGCAGTCGTGACTGCCATGAGCGGATCGCAGCCGCTCGAAGCCTAGCGCAGGAACTCTCGCAACAGCGAGTCACGCTGCAGCCAGGCAAGTAGTACGCGGTGCTGCCCGACGGGGTCGGTATCCATCGTCCAGAACGCCGCCGGCATCGGCGTCGTGATGGTCGCGACGCCCGACACCGCGGGCTCGCCGCCGACGTGGTCGGCATGGTCCACCATCACGACGAGCGCCGTGTCGCCGCCGGGGCGGTGCAGCGCGCGACCCAGCACCCACAGGGAGTCGTTGGTGTACGCGGCCGCGTACCAATGCCCGCCGAAGGGAATGGCCTCCGAGTTGTGACCCGTGCGGCGGCCGGCCTCCTCGGCGGCACGCTCTTCCCGCGCCGTGGTGGCGGAGTCCACGGGCGGCTGCAGCGTGTCCACCTGGCCGCGCGTGAGCAGGAGGAGCAGGTGCGAGTGCTGCACGCTGTTGCCCGAGCCCGTCGAGAGGTAATCCAGGTCATACCGTATGCGCCGCGACAGGTCGCCGGAGTTGGACCCCTCGCTCTGTGCCAGGCCTCTCGTGACGCCCAGGAGCAGGACCGGCAGTAGGACGGCAAGAAGGCGGGCGGAAGAAGCCCAGGCCGGGGTGATCGCGCGCATGACGTCCTTGCAGCTCATGAACATCTCCGGTTCCTAGGTCGGTAGCTGCCGCGTGCTCTGCTCGCCGCGGTTCATGACACCATGCATCGACTGTTAAAGTCCCCGGCCATGACGACCAGCACAAGTGCGCAATCGGCGACCGCCGCGGTATCCCCGGCCGCCCGGCGGTACGATCAGACCACAGCGACCGCCGCTCAGCCCTTCGCCAGCACCTGGCGCGCCAGGTCCAACAGTTGCGCCTTGGTGAAGTACGGCTTCGTTGCCCACGTGTTCAGATCCACCTTGGTGAACGAACTCAGGACCACCAGCAGCCTGCCCTTGCGGGCCGTGACGATGGTCGCGGAGGCGACGGCCTCGTCACCGAGCCCGGCGATCGGCTGCTGGCTGCCCTGCGCCGCGGCTACGGCGAAGTCCGCATGTCCGGCGTTCTCGTTGAGGTTGGCCAAGAGGATGACCGCCTTCTTCGGCGCGCTTGGATCCGCCGCGTAGTTGCAGTTCCCGCCCGCGCCGACGCTCGGGTCCGGGGGAATCAGGGCCGCCTTCGGCTCACCCGCGACCCGTCCCACAACCGCCGCGGGCAGCAGCCGCTCGCACACAGGGTTCACCTTTGGCGTCTGCGCTCGCGCCGCCGTCCCAATGACCAGAGCAAGCGTCACCGCCAGCACATCGAGGCTACGATTCATCGCGCTACCCCCTCTCCGTTCGCCTCTGCGCCGAACTGGTTGATGTGCCGATTCGGGTGCGGAGCCGCCCAAGTTCACGAAGTCGGAACCCGTCGGCGGCGACCTACTCCTGACCAGCCGCAAGCACGTTGCTCACCCTGACTCCGCGGTGTGAGGTGAGCATCAGGCTCCCGGCAATTGCAGGTCCGCATAGTTCTTGTCCCAGACCGCCTGCTGCGCCGGCGTGAGCACGGCGCGCATGTCGGCGTCCATCCGGCGCCCGAGTTCACGCCGCTGTGCGCGGGTGGCCGAGTCCGGCGTCACGCCGGGTGTCCTGGCCGGCATCCTGGCGCGGTACGCGGCCTGGATGGAATCCATCCGGGCCTGCTGGACGGGCGTCAGCGTGATCCCGTTCAGGAGCATCTGCATCCGGTGCTGGGCGTAGCCGCCATCGGCAGGCGGCCCCTGGGGGTTCTGGGCGATGGCCGGGGCCGCGGCGAGCGCCAGCAAGATGGCGAGCATCAAGGTGTGTCGTGACTTCATGAGTCCCTCCAGGTACCAGTGCGGGGCGCCTGCGCCGTCTCCTTCCCCTCAGGCTGCGGACGTACGCTGGCGATCCGCCTGCCAGGCACACTTACGATGCACGCCGAGACCCGAACGCGTCAGGGCGCATCGGACTGCGCCACGACGAATCGGCGGACCCGTAGCCGACTCTCTCGCTCGTCTATCCTGCGACCCGAGTAGTCAGCTGCGGCGGCCGCTCTGCTGGCTGGCCGGCAGGCTGTGCGCTACGTTAGCGCGTCCTCACGTAGGCGGTGAAGCGGTGGACGTTTCCGACACGCTTCGCCTGGCGCTCGCGGACCGCTATACGATCGAGCGCGAACTCGGGCAGGGCGGGATGGCCACCGTCTACCTTGCCGAGGACCTGAAGCACCACCGCCCCGTCGCCCTCAAAGTCCTCAAGCCCGAACTCTCGGCCGTGCTGGGCCCGGAGCGGTTCCTGCGCGAGATCGAACTCAGCGCGCGGCTCACCCACCCCCACATCCTGCCGCTGCACGATTCCGGCGATGCCGGCGGATTCCTGTTCTACGTGATGCCCTACGTGGAGGGCGAGTCCCTCCGCGACCGGCTCACGCGCGAGAAGCAGCTCCCGCTGGACGATGCGCTCCGGATCGCCCGCGAGGTGGCGGACGGGCTCTCGTACGCCCACGCCCACGGAGTGATCCACCGCGACATCAAGCCGGAGAACATCCTGCTGGAGTCCGGGCACGCGGTAGTGGCCGACTTCGGCATCGCGCGGGCGATCAATGTGGCGGGCGGGGAGCGGCTGACGGAGACGGGGATCGCGCTGGGGACCCCGGCCTATATGAGCCCGGAGCAGGCGGCAGGAAGCAAGGACCTCGACGGGCGGAGCGACCTCTATAGCCTCGGCTGCGTGCTGTACGAGATGCTGGCGGGCCAGCCGCCCTTCACGGGGGCGACGGCGGAGAGCGTGGTACGGCAGCATCTGGCGGCGGAGCCGCCGAACGTCACGGGTGTTCGGCCGGCGGTGCCAGGGTGGGTGGCGGCGGCCCTCAGTCGGGCGCTCGCCAAGACACCGGCCGATCGGTTCAACCCGGTGGCGCAGTTCGCGGAGGCGCTGGGGCCGCGGCTGTCGCCAGCTCAGGTGCTGGAGCTGGCAACGCCCCTCGCGCCGCGAGCGGGGCGACGCCGCTGGCCCTGGGTGGTGGGGGGAGCGGTCGCCGTAGGAGCGGTGCTCACGGGACTCGCCCTGTCGGGGCGGCTGAATCTCGGGCGGAGTGGTGGTGAGGCTGGCCGTCTTCCAGCGCCACGCCCGTGGGTGATCGTGGCGGAGTTCGACGGGACGGCCGATGCCTCCTACCGCCGCACCGCGCGCGACCTGGTGGCTGCGGTCCTGGATCAGTCCACCGTCGCGGCCACGCTGCCCACGGAGCAGATCCGGCGAGGGTTCCAGCTCGCGGGGAAGCCCGAGACGACGACCGTCACTGAGGCCGCCGCGCGGGAGCTGGCGGTGCGGGCGAGTATCGGGTCGGTCGTGACCGGCCACGTGGATCGTGTAGGGACATCGTACTCGGTGCTGCTGCGGCTGGTGCGGGCGGAGAATGGCGAGGTGCTGACGGCGGAGCAGCGGGTGGCGAGCGGGGACGATGCGCTGATCCCCGCGCTCCAGGCCGCTGCACAGGCGCTTCGAGCGCGGCTGGGCGAGCAACGGAGGGCGCTCGAAGCGGAACGACCGATGCCGGAGGTGATGACGCCGTCGTTCGCGGCGTATCTCAAGTACGCTGAGGCGCGTCGGCTATCGTTCGAGGTGGGAAGGGATTCCGAGGCGTTAGGACGACTGCGGGAGGCCCTGGTGCTCGATCCCCGCTTCGCGTCCGCGTGGATGGAGCTCGGCAGGATCTGGTACCGTTCCTTCTACCAGTTGGATTCGGCCAGAGCAGCGTTCGCTCAGGCGGCGCGGTGGCCGGATCGGATGACCAGCGCGGCGCAGTACGAACGGTCGTGCCTGGTCGAGCAGCTGCGATGGCATCTGCAGACTGCGCGGCAGGCGTGCGATCAGTGGGTGCGCGAGCGGCCGAACGAGCCACGGGCGTGGAACTACCGGGGCATGGTAGATGGGTTGCTGGTCGGGCCTCAAGCCTCACTCGAAGCGGTGGACCACGCCCTCGCGCTTGAGCCCTTCGAGGCAGCGGCACTCCCTTACAACCACATGGTAATCTTGCTAGAACTCGGCCGGACGGACGAGGCGCGGAAGATCGCGCCCAGGGTGCCCGAGGCCAGGCGGTTCGACCTGCTGATCTACGCCGCCCTGTACGACGGGCGGTGGAGCGAGGCAGAAAGCCTGACCACGGAGCTCGGGCGCTTCGCTCAGCGGGGCACGGAATCCCCGTTTATGCCTGCGATGTTCCGTGGAGTTCTGCACTACGTCCGCGGCGAGGTCCGCGCGGGCGATAGCCTGCTGTCGACGTGGTCTCCGCTCGCCATGTTTGTGTCGCTCGCTACAGGGCGGCCGGTCCAGCTCCCGGCCCGGCTCGACACGACCTGGGAGGGAGCCGTCCAAGCCGCCTTGGCGGGGGACACGGCAGCGGCGCGCGCCGCGCTGCCGCGGCTGACGGCCGACACGCTCGACTATCGGGTCCAGTCAGGATACTGGCGGGCGACGGTCGAGGCGGCCATCGCCTGGCGGGCCGGAGACTGGGCCGCCGTGGTGCGCCGCACGGGAGCCATCCTCCGGGAGTCAGTTATTCCGATTCGCGAAGAGCTCGGGACGTCCGTGTTCTGGCTCGCGGCCGATGCCTACGAGCGGCTGGGGCGGACGGACTCGGCGGCAACGCTGTTGGGAGAGCTGGTGGAGCATCGGCGCACGTTTGCGTCGGGGGCTGTTGATATCGAGGTCTACGTGGCCGCGGAGTCGTACCTGCGCCAACACCTTATCGTTCTGCTGGCCCGGCAGGGGAAGGTGAAGGAGGCACGGCGGCAGTGGGACCTGTTCCGGGCGGCGTTCACCCATCCGGACCCCGAGTACGCGCACCTCATCACGGACGCGCAGGCGGCGCTCGACTCGGCGGAGCGACAACACAGGTAGATGGCGTTGTGGGGTCTGTTTGCGGGTCCGTTTCTTCCGGCATCTTCCGACATTTCATCCGACATCTTCCGACATCGCGATCCGGTGCCGACGCTCGGAATCGCCGCCAATCCGCCACTTTCTAGGGTTTGGACCGTTTGGGCCATCCGGCATTTTGCCGGAACTTGGGCCCTGCACGATACGAATGGGGTTCAGGGGGTCGCGGGTTGAGCTGCGACCGCTGCGCGGCCTCGCTCCGCTCGCCGGGCTGCGCCCGGCGCCGGCCACACGCGGCGGGACGCGTCAAATCCCGCCGTCCCGACTTCGGAAGCCCTGATCACGCATCAGATCCTATTGCTGACCCCCTGAGCCCGTTCAGGTTCCTGCGGCCGGCCCCTTCGGATGCACACGGCTCTAGACCGCGCCTGGAGCCTAACGGTCGTATGGCGGCTGAGGTTAGGTTCGGCAGGTGTTGTGTGGCTGGCGGGCAGGTCGCTCGCCGCCGAGGCGCGATTCGGTAGACGGATTCGCCAAGGATGGTGACTGAAATGACTGGCACAGACGACAGACAACACCGCTCGATCCTGCAGGGCATTGCCCATCGGGCGATGCTCGAACGAGGACTGGTTCCGGACTTTCCACCCCGGGCGCTCGCCGAGCTGGACGGTATCCACGGCCCGGCGACGCGAACCGAGGCGGCGACGCGTGATCTCCGAAACCTGCTCTGGTGCTCCATCGACAACGATGATTCGCGTGATCTGGATCAGCTCACGGTCGCCGAAGCGATGCCCGACGGGGCCACAAAGGTCCTGGTCGCCATCGCCGACGTGGACGCCCTCGTCAAGCAGCGATCGGCACTGGACGATCATGCGCGGGACAACACCACCTCGGTCTACACGGTTGCCGAGACGTTTCCGATGCTGCCCGAGAGACTCTCCACGGATCTGACCTCCCTCAACCATGAATCAGACCGCCTGGCCATCGTCATTGAAATGGTTCTCGCCAGGGATGGGTCGCTTCAGAGTTCGGACCTTTATGGAGCGACGGTGCGTAACCGTGCAAGACTTGCTTACAACAGCGTCGCCAGCTGGCTGGAGGGCCACGGGCCGATGCCACAAGCGATCGGCACGGTCAGCGGTCTGGACGAGAACCTCCGACTCCAGGACCGCGTGGCCCAGCAACTGAAAGCGCTTCGGCACCAGCACGGGGCGCTCGACCTCGAGACAATCGAAGCACGTCCGGTTTTTGATGGAGATGAGCTGAAGGACTTGGAAGCCGACACGAAGAACAGGGCCAAGGACATCATTGAAGACTTCATGATCGCCGCTAACGGCGTGAGCGCGCGATACCTCGCGTCCAAGAAGTTGCCGTCGCTGCGACGCGTCGTCCGCGTACCCAAGCGCTGGGATCGGATCGTCGAGCTTGCCGCGGAGCGGGGTGCGACGTTGCCGAAGGACCCCGACGCACGGGCCCTGGATCAGTTTCTGGTGGCGGCCAAGGCCGCCGATCCTCTGCGCTTTCCGGATCTCTCCCTCAGCGTCATCAAGCTCCTGGGTGCGGGTGAATACGTCGTCGAACTTCCGGGAGGCAGTGCCGCCGGACACTTCGGTCTTGCGGTCAAGGACTACGCTCACTCCACCGCCCCGAACCGCCGTTTTCCCGATCTGATTACCCAACGGTTGCTGAAGGCCGCATTGGCGGGACGATCCCTGCCGTACGCGAACGACGAATTGGCGGCGCTCGCCGGGCACTGCACCGAAGCGGAAGACGCGGCAAAGAAGGTCGAACGACAAGTCACAAAATCCGCCGCGGCCATTCTGCTGGAGACGAGGATCGGCGAGCGATTCGATGCCGTCGTCACCGGCGCGGCTGACAAAGGCACGTGGGTCCGTCTGCTGCAGCCGCCCGTGGAAGGAAGACTGGAAAGCGGGGTTGAAGGCTTGGACGTAGGTCACCGGCTCCGCGTGCAACTGGTCCGCACGGATGTCGAGCGCGGATATATCGACTTCAAGAGAGTGGCGTAGCGAGAAGCGGAGTGTGGGAGCGCCGACGAGCCCCGACCCCCGAGGCCTGTTCAGGGCCTCGCGCCGATGGGCCAGCCAAGACGCACGAGGTTGCGTCAGGCCGTGCCCCAACGCTGCGGGGTTACGGTGTGCGTCGTAGGGATGGCTGGGCGGGACATCGTCCACCGCCGAGGCGCGACGCACTAGCCGGTTGATCGCTTCAGAGGAGTCCGTCCTTCACAGGACGCCATCGCCGCCGTGCTGGGGGCGATCCTCAGGCTCCCGTCGCTCAAGCAGGCCCTAGCAAACCAGCAGCTGCGGCCCCGGTACCTCGAGGTACTGCTCGAGCACGCGCCGCACTGACGGCGCCTCGCGGCGGGTCCGGGCACCGCGCCCCTACGCAGGCTGTCGACGCAGCGGCGCCCGCCCTCACCAACAGGAATGGTCCGGATTCCGGTTTGCGTTTCGGCCGCCCGGCGTCACACTATCGCGCTACTTGAGCCGATCTGAGGAGGTGTGCCATGAGGCAGCCGATCGCAACGATCCTGGCAGGGGCCGCGATTGCCACGGCCCTCATCGCGTCACCCTGTTGCGTCGTCCGGGCGCAAGAGAAACCACCCACCAGCATCAAGCTCCCGGAGGTGCGCCACCAAGGGGTGATGTCCCTGGAAGCGGCGCTCTGGGCGCGCCACTCGACGCGCTCACTCGTCCGCGACTCCATCGCGCTCGCTGATCTCGGGCAGTTGCTGTGGGCGGCGCAAGGTGTAAACCGGCCCGACGGCCACCGCACCGCGCCGTCCGCCATGGCCGCATACCCGCTGGAGCTGTACGTGCTGGTCTCGCGGGTCCGCGACCTTCCCGCGGGGGTCTACCACTACAAGCCCGCAGGCCATGAGATCGAAACCGTCGCCGCGGGGGACAAGCTGCCGGAGTTCGTCACCACCGCCGCCCACGCGCCGTGGATCGCGGATGCTGCGGCCGTCGTGGTCTTCGCGGGCGCCTTCGATCGCGCAGCCGGCCGATTCCGCGATCGGGCCGAGCGCTTCATCGCGATCGAGGTTGGGGCCGCGGCGCAGAACATGTACCTGCAGGCCGCCGCGCTCGGCCTCGGCACCACGTACGCGGCCTCGGCCCAGGACAGCGCCGTGACGCAGATCGTGGGACTCCCGTCGGGCCAGCGCCCGATGGGGATCATGCCCGTCGGGCGGCCGCGCTAGGAATCGGCGACGGGCGGCCGCGTAGCAGTGCGGGCGGTCGCAAGAAATGGCGGTGTCATGCCCTCTGGGGAGGCGGTTCAATGGACTCCATTGCTCTGACGGTCAACGGGAGACGTGTCGCCCTCGCCGTGGCGCCGGACACCCCGCTGCTCTGGGTGCTCCGCGACGTGCTCGGCCTCACGGGGACCAAGTTCGGGTGCGGAATCGGGCAGTGTGGCGCGTGCACTGTTCTGATCGGCAAGGAGGCCGTGCGCACCTGCGTCCTCCCCGTGTCGGCCGCCGCCGGGCGGCACGTGACGACCATCGAGGGACTCTCCCGAGAACGAAGTCACCCCGTCCAGCGCGCTTGGATCGAGGAGGACGTTCCGCAGTGTGGCTACTGCCAGTCGGGACAGATCCTGGCTGCCGTGGCGCTGCTGGCCGAGCATCCGCACCCGACGGACGCTCAGATCGATGCCGGGCTGACCAACCTGTGCACGTGCGGCACTTATCAGCGTATCCGGGCCGCCATTCATCGCGCGGCCAAGGGAGGTGTGCGATGAGCGACCGCACTGGCGTGACACGGCGGGAGTTCCTCCGCAGCGCCGGGCAAGTCGGCGGCGCGCTCGTGATCGCCTTCTACCTTCCCCCGCGCGAAACCGCAGTGGCCGCACAGGCCGAGGCGGGGTTTGCCCCCAACGCCTGGCTGCGCATCGCGTCTAAAGGGACTGTCACCGTCACGCTCGACAAGTCGGAGCTGGGTCAGGGCACGCACACCGCGCTCGCCATGATCGTCGCCGATGAATTGGATGCGGATTGGTCCAAGGTGAGCGTTGGTCCTATGCCGGAGAACCCGTCCGCCTGGTCGAGATCTATGAGCACGGGCGGCAGCACGGGGGTCTACACTTCGTTCGACATCCTGCGGAGAGCCGCAGCGTCGGCGCGGGCGATGCTGACGGCCGCTGCCGCCGCGGAGTGGAGCGTGGACCCCGCGACGTGCCGGACGGAAAGGGGCGCCGTGATTCACACGCCGAGCCGGCGCCGACGCACATACGGCGCACTGGTCGGACGGGCAGCTACCCTGCCGGTGCCTCCGAATCCGCCGCTCAAGGATCCGAAGGACTTCAAGCTCATCGGGACAAGGGTGAGGAGGCTCGAGGCGCCAGCCAAGGTGGACGGGAGTGCGGTCTTCGGCCTGGATGTGAAGCTGCCGGGCATGCTCGTCGCGTCGGTCGAGCGATGCCCGGTCTTCGGGGGGAGCCTCGTGCGGTTCAACGCCGACCGGGCTCGGGCGCTGCCCGGCGTGCGCCACGTCGTTTCACTGGACGGCATCTCCTGGAAGGGCGATGGCGCTTGGGGAGTGGGACGCTCGCCCGGAGTTGCAGTCCTCGCCGACACCTACTGGCAGGCCGCGCAGGGGCGAGCAGCGCTCGATGTCGAATGGAACCCGGGTGTGGCTGCGTCGCTCGACTCCGACGGCATCCGCGCCGAGCTCGTTCGGCGGAGTACGGGACCGGCCGTGGTCGCTCAATCGGCAGGCGACGTGGGCGCTGCGCTCGCGTCGGCCGCACGGCGCGTCGATGCCGAGTACGAGACCCCGTTTCTCGCTCACATCCCGATGGAGCCGATGAACTGCACGGCCGATGTGCGGCAAGACCAGGTCGAGGCGTGGGTCCCGACTCAGAACCAGACGCGCGCCCAGCAGGTCGCGGCCGAGACTTCCGGGCTGCCGGTGGGCAAGGTCCGGGTCCACACCACGTACTCTGGGGGTGCCTTCGGACGTCGCCTGGAGTCTGATTTCGTCGCCGAAGCGGTGCAGCTGTCCAAGGCGGTCGGGGCGCCGGTCAAGGTCGTCTGGTCGCGCGAGGACGACATCCAGCACGATTTCTATCGGCCGGCCACCTACAACCGGCTGTCGGCCGCGCTCGACGCGAGCGGCCGGCCTGTGGCCTGGTCGCACCGGATCGTGGCGCCGCCGATCGGCGTCAAGTTCGCGGCGCTACAAAACGGGATGGACGACTCCCTCCTCACCGGCGCGCAGCACCTGCCGTACGCGATCCCCAACCTGCTCGTGGATCTCGTCACCGTGGAGCTGCCCGTCCCGCTCGGCTACTTGCGGTCGGTGGGGCTCACGCACAACACGTACGTCGTGGAATCCTTCCTCGACGAAGTGGCCGCGGCCGCGGGAAAGGACCCGCTGGAGCTGCGGCGCTCGCTGCTCGTGGACAAGCCGCGGCACCTGCGGACGCTGGAGCTGGCGGCGGCACGTGCAGGCTGGGGCTCGCGTCTGCCAGCGGGACACGGGCGTGGCGTGGCGCTCTGCCAGTGGGGCGTCACGACGTGCGCGGAGGTGGCGGAGGTCTCGGTCGCAAGCAACGGAGCCGTCACGGTACACCGGGTGGTCTGTGCGGTTGACTGCGGGCAGGTGGTGAACGTCGCGGGCCTCGAAGCGCAGATGCAGGGCGGCGTGCTCTTCGGGCTGCAGGCCGCGCTCTACGGCGAGATCACGCTGCGCGGCGGCCGCGTGGCGCAGAGCAATTTCCACGACTACCGAGCGCTGCAGCTCGCGGAAGCGCCGGTAGTGGAGGTCTATCCGGTTCCGAGCAGCGACCAGCAGGGTGGCATCGGAGAGCCACCCGTGGGCCCGATCGCTCCGGCCGTGTGCAACGCGATCTTCGCAGCGACGGGGCGGCGCGTCAGGAGACTGCCGATCGGTTCGGCGACGCGATAGCAGTACCCGGCTGCGTTCGGACGTGAAACGAGGCCCGCCCTGAAGTCGGGCACCACCGCCTTGTCGCGGCCGCGACGGCCCCGGAACATCGGGAGAACGATTCCCTACGGCGTCGCCGTCCGTGACCCCCTGCGGCCTGTTCGGGTTCCGGCGTAGGCCGCGCAGGGACCGCGCCCCAAGGGAACCAGCGGAAAGCCGACCGGATCGGTCGGCCTGACTGTAAGGCCGGGCTGACGCCCACCTCACGCCCGGCCGTAGAATAGTGCCGCTGGCTCGGAAGCATTCCGCAGCGGCGTCACCTGCTTGCCATCTGGCCCCGGAGGTCATCGTGCGCGCACTCTGGACGTTGCTCCTCGCCTTCGCCATGCCGCTCGCGGCACAGCAGCCCCGCGCTCCGGCGCGTCGGCCTGCTCGCGCGACCCAAGCGGCTCCCGCGGCCGCCGTGCGTGGGCCCACCGTAGAAGGGATTACCGAGTACGACCTGTCGAACGGGCTGAGGGTGCTCCTCGTCCCCGACTCGTCCAAGCCGACGATCACCGTGAACATCACCTACCTGGTGGGGTCGCGGAGGGAGGGGTACGGCGAGACGGGGATGGCCCATCTCCTCGAGCACATGATGTTCAAGGGCTCGCCGGGGCACCGGAACATCCCGCAGGAGCTGACCGAGCACGGGGCGCAGCCCAACGGCACCACGTGGTTCGACCGCACGAACTACTTCGAGACGTTTTCCGCGACGGACACGAACCTGGTGTGGGCGCTGGATCTCGAAGCGGACAGGATGGTCAACAGCTTCATCGCCAAGAACGACCTCGCCTCCGAGTTCACGGTGGTCCGGAACGAGTTCGAGATGGGGGAGAACGATCCGTTCAACATCCTGGAGGAGCGGGTCCTCTCGACGGCGTTCCTGTGGCACAACTACGGCCACTCCACGATCGGGGCGCGGAGCGACATCGAGCAGGTGCCGATCGAGCGGCTGCAGCTGTTCTACCATCGGTACTACCGGCCCGACAACGCGGTGCTGGTGGTGGCCGGGAAGTTCGATCCGCGGCGGACGCTGCAACTCATCGAGCAGAAGTTCGGCCGGATCCCGCGTCCCGACAGGACCGGCGTGATGCAGATCTGGCCGACCTACACCGTGGAGCCGACGCAGGATGGGGAGCGGAGCGTGACGCTGCGGCGGGTCGGCGACGTGCAGGTCGTGATGGCGGCGTACCACGTTCCGGCGGGACCGGACTCGAGCTTCCCAGCCGTGGCGGTGCTGGCGCAGGTCCTGGGCAGTGCGCCGTCGGGCCGACTCTACAAGGCGCTGGTGGACACGAAGAAGGCCGCGATGGTCGGCGCCTCCACGTATCAGCTCAAGGAGCCGGGGGTGCTGTTCGCGTACGCGGAGGTGCGGCAGGACGACCCCTTGGACAGCGCGCGCGTCGCGCTGGAGCGGACGATTGACTCCGCGGTGACCGTGGTGCCTGCTGCCGAGGAAGTCGAGCGCGGCAAGACGGCCTTGCTCCGGAACATCGAGCTCAACCTCAATAACTCCTCGACCGTCGGCCTCTGGCTGTCGGAGTGGGCGGCGATGGGGGACTGGCGGTTGCTCTTCCTGTACCGGGATCGGCTCAAGGCGGTGACACCCGCGGCGGTGCAGGAGGTCGCGACACGCTATCTGCTCCCGTCGAACCGCACAGTCGGCATGTTCATTCCCACGCCGGCGCCGGTGCGGGCCGAGGTACCGCCGGCGCCCGACGTCGCCGCGCTCGTACAGAGCTACCATGGCGACACAGCGCGGGTGGCGGGCGAGGCGTTCGACCCGTCGCCGGAGAACATCGAGCAGCGCGTGGTGCGGAGTGCGTTGCCGAACGGGCTCAAGCTCGCGCTGCTCTCCAAGCGCACGCGCGGCCAGTCGGTGAACGCCTACCTCAGGCTGCGGTTCGGCACTCTTCCGGCCGTGACGGGGAAGGCGGTGATCGCCGACCTCGCGACCGACATGCTGCTGCGCGGTTCGATGCACCATACACGCCAGCAGATCAAGGATTCGCTCGATAAGCTCCAGGCGCGCGTCAACGTGTTCGGGAGCGCCACGCAGGCGATGGCGATGGTCGAGACGACGCGGCCGAACCTCCCTGCGGTTCTGGGCCTGTTGAGCGAGGTGCTGCGTGAGCCGGCCTTCGACACAACCGAGTTCCGCACCCTTCGCCAGGAGAACCTCGCCCAGATCGAGGAAAACAAGAGCGAGCCCATGACGCGGGCGCAGCAGGCGCTGAGCCGGTACCTGAACCCCTTCCCCAAGGGCGACCCGCGCTACACGGCGACGCTGGAGGAGCAGGCGGTGGACTACGCGGCGGCGACCGTGGAGGACGCGCGCCGCTTCTACGACGACTTCTTCGGCGCGTCGAACGCCGAGCTGTCGGTCGTGGGTGATTTCGACCAGGCCCAGATCACGCGGCTCGTGACGGAGCGCTTCGGCGACTGGAGAAGCCGGCAGCCCTACCAGCGGGTGCCGCAGGTCTATCAGGACCGCCCCGACACGACGATCGTGATCCAGATCCCGGACAAGCCCAACGCGGCATTCTTCGTCGGCTTGAACCTCCGGCTCCGCGACGACGATCCCGACTATCCGGCGCTGGTGCTCGGCAACTACATGCTGGGGGGCGGGTTCCTGAATTCGCGGCTGGCGGTGCGCATTCGTCAGAAGGAAGGGCTGAGCTACGGCGTCGGCTCCGGGCTCGGCGCGGGCGCGCTGGACTCGGTTGGGACGTTCATGACGTACGCCATCTATGCCCCGCAGAACGTGCGGCGGCTGGAGACGGCGTTCCACGAGGAAATTGACCGCATGCTCCGCGACGGCTTTACGGCGACCGAGGTCGAGCAGGCGAAGGCGGGATGGCGCCAGAACCGGCAGGTCAACCGGTCGCAGGACATGATGCTCGTCAATACGCTGGGGAGCTACCTGTTCCTGAACCGCACCCTCGCGTTCGACGCCGAACTCGAGCGGCGCGTGTCGGCCTTGACTGTAGACCAGATCAACGCGGCGATGCGGAAGTACGTGAATCCCGCCAAGTTCACGATCGTGGAGGCAGGGGACTTCACGAAGGCGCCGCCACAGTAGGGCGGACCGCACCATCTCTCCAGGGGGGCCACACCACGCCCCCTGGAGCGAGCGGGCGAGGACTGCCCCGCTGCGGCCTGTTCAGGTAACCCAGCTGTGGGTCTTCGCCTGGAAAGGCCGTTCCCGGTCGGCCCGGTTGGCACGGTGCGGCTGGACGGCAATCCCGACTCCACTCGGGCTCTATTCGAACCTGCCTGCTCGCCGCAAAATGACGCTCGTCCAAGGAACCCGCGACCTTCCCTCCGCCGAAGGACGAGCCCCATGCGCTATCGTGCTGCACTGCTCGCGTGCGTGCTTGCGATCGCCTGTGCCAAGAAGGAAGCACCGCCGCCAGCCCAGTCGCCCGTCGGCCCCGCGCCCGGCACGCCGGAGTGGAAGATCGAGAACGCCCGGAGTGCGGCGCCGCTCGAGATCGGCAAGGGCGCAACGGTGCTCGACTGGCCCACCAGCGAAACCGCCTCGCCCGCACAGCTTGCCGCCGGGACGAACGGGTGGACCTGCTTCCCCGACGACCCCAGCACGCCGGCCAATGACCCGGCCTGCCTCGACAAGGAGGCGATGAAGTTCTTCGACGCCATTCTGAAGCATCGGCCGCCGCAGCTGTCGGCGACCGGGGTCATCTATGCGCTCAGAGGCGGCATGGCGGCGAGCAACACCGATCCGTTCAAGGCGGCCCCGGACTCCGGGCAGCAGTGGATGGTCACCCCACCGTTTGTGGTGATCATTGCGCCGAACGCACGCGCGGCATTCGCGGGCTGGCCGACGACGCCTTCAGGCGGCGGGCCTTGGGTGATGTATGCGGGAACGCCGTATGCGCATCTCATGGTGCCGGTCTCGAGGTCGGGAACCCCGTAGGCGATTCCGACGACGGTTCCCGGTTTGGGTGAGCCCGTACGGCCGGGTATCGGCCCCGACCGCCTCTGGTTCGCCGTGTCGCAGTACGAGAGCGACATCTGGGTGGCGAACCTGCACTGGTGAGAGGGACTATCTGCCACGGAGCTTGGGCAACTCCGCCGCCTGCTGCGCCAGTCAACGGGTTGCCGGCTGCGTCATCGCGCTCGAGAAGAGCGTCCACGGCTGCGTCTTCATGTCGCGTAGCAGCCCTCGCATCCACCCGTACTCCGGATGCGCGGCGAGGAACGGCTCCGCCTGGAAGTCGGGCGCGCACGGATGTCCCATCGCGGCAAACAGCTCCATCCGCGATGCCATCTGAGCGTCGGTGACCTTCGCCTGCACGGTGCCGCCCGGAAAGAACTTGCCCCAGTCGGGGGGCCAACCGCGCGGCGAGTTGTCGACCACCCCGCAGAGCGTGCGCTCGTTTGGGCCCTGCCGTCTCTCGAACGCATCGTGGGCATCCGATTCCATCCGCTTGCCGATCTCGGCGTCGATCTTGCCCTTGTTCTCCGCGATGAGCTGTTCCCAGCGCGTGCGGCGTGCGTTCGGTGAGCTCCCGCGGTCCTTCACGTCGAAGTTGGTCTCGGCCGCAGTCAGCTTCGGATCGACCGGGAAGTTGGAGCCGACGAAATAGCCGTCGGCCGTGCGGCGCAGGCTCCACTCCTTCAGGCCCAGCTCGAACAGCGCGATCTCGCCGGTCTTGTTGTCGCCGATGAGCCAGTCGTTGGCGTAACCACCGTTGTTTCGCTCGCGCATGATGCGCACGTAGTCGTCGATGCTGCTGCTGTACTGCAATGCCTTGCGCGCCCGGAAGAACTCCGGCGTGCCGGCCGTGTCGAAACCCTGGAACCCGGTGATCGTCGTCTCGGTCACCATCACGCCGTTCGAGTTGATGCCGAAATCGTCGTCGCTCACGATGACGCCAGGCAGTCCGTCCATGATGATGCGGAAGCCGCGCTGGGGCGTGAGGTCGAAGATGATGTTCCACCGCTCGCCGGTGACGTAGTTGGTCCAGTTGTTGTGGCCCATCACGATCCGCCGATCGGCCGTGTAGCTGCCCGTCGCGACGAACGCGCTGCAATTGCCTGGAGCGCTGGTGGACGGCGCCTTGCCCTGCTGCTTCTCGAGCCATGACGTGTAGTAGTAAGGCAACTCTTCGAGCGCGTTGAGAGCGACGATGTCCCACCGATCCAGCGTCACCCCCTTCGACCGCGCTCCGGCGACGATGCCGTCCAGCTCCGCCTGGTACTCGGCGTCGATCTTGGGCCACAGGATCCGCTCCGCCGCGTCCCGGTAGAACGCCCAATCGCGCTTGGTGGTCTCCTGCAAATACGGCTTCAGCACGCGTAGCAGGTCGGTGATCTCCGGCGCCAGCAGGGCTCCGTGCTGAAAGCCCAGGCGGTCCGGCGCGCCTTCGAGATGCACGTAGATCCAGCCGTTCTGCTCGAAACGATACGCTCCGTCCAGGGGGTTGCCCTGCGACGAATGGCGGCAGGCGGCGACGGTCAGAAGGACACCCAAGGCGACGAGCGCGGCAACGGTGCGTTTCATATGGGCGCCTCCAGGGGGACGACCTTCGATCATAGCGCCCGGGCGCAAGAATGGTGAGACGGCAGGGTCCGCAGCCAACCGACGGAGCTGCGGGAATCAGGAGTCAGAGGTGCCGATAACCTCTCGCATTCTCTCCTGAATCTGAAATCCTGGCCCTTGGCTCTTCGCCACCGTCTGGGCACCGTGCCGCCGGTGACGCGCACGGCCGGCAACGTCTGCTGATCCGGCTGACGCCCTTTGCCGACTCCTTGACTCCCGATTGGCGATGTGGTACTATCACGCGTTCGATAGTGACGAACCCGGCCAACGCCGGGGGCGCAAAGCCACGGGTCCTCGCTCTCCTTAGCAGCGCCAGCCTCCGACGCCGCGACGGACGTTCCAGACCGCCGAGCTGCCGAATGGGTTGCTCGGCGATCGTTTTCTTCCCCTACCGCACCGCAGACTCCGGCGCGAGTTGACTGACGAGATGTGAATCCGTGAGCGCTCAGGCAGTGCGGTCGTGCGCGGCCGCCGCTCCGACGTTCTCGGGCAACGGTCGCGTACGCTTACCTAAGGAGAAGAGATGTCCCAGGTCCTGGTTCCAGTCACCGACATCGCGGCACGTGGGTATGCGCACCCCGAGGTGCTCGTTTCCACGCAGTGGGTGGCCGACCACCTCGAGGACCCGGCTGTTCGTATCCTCGAGTCAGACGAGGACACCCTCCTGTACGAAACCGGGCACATCCCGGGAGCCGTGAAGATCGATTGGGTCGCGGACCTGAACGAGCCGCTCATCCGCGACTACATCGACCGCGCGGGCTTCGAGCAGCTCCTCTGCGCCAAGGGGATCGGCCGCGACACGACAGTCGTGCTTTACGGCGACCAGGACAACTGGTGGGCAACGTACGCCTTCTGGGTGTTCCGCCTCTTCGGCTGGGAGCGCCTGCGTGTGATGGACGGCGGGCGGCTCCGGTGGGCCGAGGAAGGGCGTCCGCTCGAGACGGCGGCCGTGATGGAGGGCGGGCAGTTGCGCTGGGTCCCCAAGGCCCGGATCGAATCCGAAGTGACGCTCAAGGTGCGGGGCCGGGACGACACGCGCATCCGGGCGCTCCGCGATCAGGTCCTGCAGCACGCGCAGGCGGGCCGTCCGCTGGTGGACGTGCGCAGCCCGGAGGAGTTCCGCGGCGAGCGGCTCCACATGATGGCATACCGCAACGAGGGCGCGGTCCGGGGCGGCCACATTCCCGGCGCCCGCAACATCCCCTGGGGACGGACTATAGACCAGGACACCCACACGTTCCGTCCTGCGAGTGAACTGCGGACGATCTATGAGGGTGAGCACGGACTGCGGCGCGACGAAGACCTCGTGGTCTATTGCCGCATCGGGGAGCGATCCTCCCACACCTGGTTTGCGCTGACGTACCTGCTGGGCTTCTCGACGGTGCGGAACTACGATGGCTCGTGGACCGAGTGGGGCAACCAGGTGGGCGCGCCGATCCAGCGGCCATGACGCACCTGCGGCGAGAGATCGGCCCGTAGGTGCGCCTCTGGTATAGACTTACCGGGTCGGAGCTGCTCGTTGCCCAGGGAGCCATCGCCGTAATCGTCGCCGCTTCTCCCCGCTCCAGCCCCGGTTCATGCAGCTCGCGGGCCCCTTGAGTCCTGTTTCAGGGCGTCCTGAAGCAAGACTCGGGGGCACCCCCGAATCCCTAGGCGCGCCACGGCCCTCCGCCGGTGCCGACGGGGCCATGAAGCGATTCTGTCAGGTATCCCGCGCGCCAGTAGCCATGGTGCCGGCTAAGTAGAAGTCAGACAACGAGTTCCACAGGCACTAAAGAGCCACTGGCGCCCGCCCATCGCTGTATCGATCTTTCATCCGTTCCCCGCCACATGCAGCCCACGGTTCGTGAGCGTCCCGGTTCGGGATAGCGGCTGCCTGTGTGCTCGGACCGTCGGGTGGACCGCTCCCGGCACGATGTCCGGACGGCACCCCCAGCCGAGCGGAAGCAGTTCCCGGTTGACTGTGAGGCGCAGCATGAAGCGGGTTGCAGTCGCCGTATCCGTGAAAGGAGCTTCTACCAGTTGCGAAGCATCATCCTGGCGTTCGCCCTTACGGGCGCTTCGGCTGCACAGCTGTACGCACCACCGGTTCCGCTCAGTCAATTGCGCGTGGCCAACCACGTCGCGATTGCGTGGGCGCACCGGTACCACACTGACCTCGCACTCGCCTGGAAGATCATCCGTGCCGCGTCTCGGCATGGGCTCGGCGGTGATGTCGCGTTTCGCCTGGTCAAGCGCGAGTCGGGTTTCCGGCTGAATATGATTGGGGAGGCGGGGGAGATCGGGCTCACCCAGATCAAGCCGAGCACGGCGCGGGATCTGCGGCCTGGCATCACGATCGGCCGGCTCTTTGAGCCTGACGTCAACCTGGACCTGGGGTTCGCGTACCTGGCGCAACTCCGGGCCCGCTACCACGGCGATCTGTGGCGGGCTGCCACGGCCTACAACGAGGGCATGGCGGTGGCGGACACTCTCCCGGGCAGCACGGCGTATGCGATCGAATTGCTGGGGGTGTCCCCTCGCGCGGGAGCCACCCGTCCCAGATTGGGGGCTGCGCCGCTACTGCCGCCACGCGCCTCGATCCCTCGCTCGAGCCAACTCACGGCCGCCGTCCCGTCCCCGACGGAGCTGCGGTACTGAGCTGCTCGCCCGCCGCTTTGCCGTTGCTTTGCCGGTCGGTGCCTGCCAATGGGGTCAAATGGGGTCACCAGAAGCCAGTGCGGGAGCACGAAACCGCGCTCCCGCACGAAGTGGTTTGACTTAGCGGGGGCGAACTTGGTACTTGGCTGTAGCGGCGCGTGGCTGGGGCGCAACGGCAGTGGCTAGGGCAAGGTAAACCGCAACCTAGGAGGGAAGCACGATTGGCCGTGCCGCCGCGGTCACCTGAGCATATTTTGGAGTTGCCCCGCTTTGGTGGACAGTTGACGGCTTGGGTTTCAAGCCGCAGTTGAGGTGTCGCACTCGTACTGGATCGGCGACCGCTGGCCGAGCGCGGAGTGCCGGCGGTGCGGGTTGTAC
>Ga0187861_10000942_pt1 | contig 31812 bp, 15 predicted proteins | sample June2016WEW_10_1_3_FD_132986 | JGI IMG/M metagenome (GOLD analysis project Ga0187861, IMG submission 132986) | Peatland microbial communities from SPRUCE experiment site at the Marcell Experimental Forest, Minnesota, USA - June2016WEW_10_100 | ecosystem: Environmental > Terrestrial > Soil >...
AGGTTCAGGGCGTGATACCCTTGCACCTCAGTGCCACCGATTGCGTAGTTCACCGCGAGGGAAAGATTGATGAGGGGCCGGCCCGTGAGGCCGCCTTTGTGCGGCGGTGACAGGGGTTGCCAGATCGGCCAGAGATGACGGATGCTCGGGTTTTCCTGGATCGACGGGATATCGTCAAAGATGAACGGGCCCGTGAAGCTGTTGTGATAGGCCAGCAGCCCCGCGGCAACCACCAGCAATGGGATGAACTTCTGTGTTTTCAACACCCGGGAGACTACCCAAACTTCTCAGCCGCGACCAGCGCATACGTTGGATAGGTCTGTCGCCAGATTGAACGATTTGCGAACCCTGAGGCTCCAGGTCCTCAGACAGCGGCCCGGGTCACGGACCGTGCGGACCCGTCACACTCGCAGGCGCATGGTAAGCGCGTCCTGCCCGGTAGAGTTCCAGCCGGGTTTCGATCTCGCTGGCTATCTGTGTTTGTCCAGCAGAATGGGCCAATCCGATAGCCTTCTGGGCGGTGGCGATGGCATCGCTGAATCGGCCGGCGGCGGCGTAAGCGACGGCCAAGGTGTCGAGATTCTCTGCCTCTCGATTGTTTGTGAGTTCGCCAGCCCGCTCCGCCAGAGTCACCGCCCGAACCGGGTCGCCGCCGTCCGCCGGCGCAAGCGTCGCGAGTAGCCACGCCAGATTATTCTCCGCCTCGGCGTAATCGGGTTTGCTCCGTAACGCCTGTTCGTAGTGCCCAATCGCCTCCTGAATCTTACCGATACGCGACAGTGCCAGCCCCAGATTGTTGTGCGCGTCGGCGAAATCCGGTTTGATCCGCAGTGCCTGCTCGTAGTGTGCGATGGCTTCCTCAATCTTGCCCGTTTGCTCCAAGGCAGTCCCCAGGTTGCAGTGCGCCTCGGCGTAATCCGGCTTAATCCGTAGCACTTGCTCCCAATGTCCCACAGCTTCCTGCAGTTTGCCCAATCGGGCCAAAGCGATCCCCAGATTGTTCTGCGCGACCCAAGCCAAAGGGTTGTAAAGCAGATTGTCCCGGAACAATGTTTCCTCGGTGCGGAATACCAGACAGCGCTGCCAGCTCAAGGCCCCCAACACAATCACTACCACCCCGGCGACCGGGCCAATAACCTGCTGTCCACGACAAAGGCGCGTGCCAAGCGCCACGGCGCCAACTGCTGGCAGCACCATAACCCCCACAATCGAATAGTACTGCCAATGGTCCGCCACCATCGAATACTTGTAAAATCCCTGGTCGAAGAACCCCAGCACCGGGAACAGCATCACGACAAAATAGCCGAACCCAAACAACAAGGGCCGGCTCCAGCCGTTGCGCTTCCACCACAGAAGCGCAAAACTTCCCGCCAACGCAATCCCGGGCAGCCAACCACTCCAACCCCAAGCCCCAGGATTCCACTGGGGGTAGACCATGCAAAGATCCAGCGGCAGGATCGTTTTGTAGAGATAAAACCAAGGCGCCAAACCGGCAACTGCCAAGTGAGAAAGAAAGCCATCCGTTCGAGTCGGGTGTCCCCCCAAGTCCCGATTGTACTCAAACCAGACAGTCGTTAATCCGAGGAGGATGGAAAGAGCAAAGAACGGCGCCGTGCGCAACCAGTCTTGGGATCGCAGCCTGCCACGCAACCACCAGACGCATCCCAGCAGCACAACCGGCAGCATCACCACCGCCGCTTTGCTCAGCAGCGCAAGCAAAAACGCCGCCAACGAAAGGCCGTACCAATACCGTTTGCTCTCCTCATCAAATCGCACGTACCACAGAATCGACAGCGCGAAAAACAACATCGACAGCGTGTTCTTCTGCTCGCTGATCCAGGCCACGGTGGCAACGTTCACCGGATGGACGGCGAACAACAGCGCCGCCAGCCATGCGCCGGGAAGTCTCAGGCGTCGGAGGACCATCCAGATCAGCACGACATTCGCCGCGTGCAACAGGACGTTGACCGCGTGGTACCCCCGGCGTTCTTTCCCCACAACCGCCACTGCAGCCACCAGAAACTCGACGTGAGCGGGTAGTAATCCGAGGCTTCCGTCGTAAACCAAATGCGATACAACCCGTCGCGCGCCTGGACCATCCGGTTGTCTGTAATCAGCTGAGTGTCATCCCAGATAAAGCCGTCGTGCAGCGCCGGCAGGTAGGCCACGACCGTGACGACCGCCAAGACCAAAGCCAAGAGCCACGGCCGGTTCGCGAAGTAGGGTTTCGTTGCAGGAGACGGCACCGCCGTCCCTTGTCGCGGAGTGTCATCGACTGGCTTCCGCCTTGTCATCGAGCCGACGATAGCATGTCACCATAAAGAAAAACCAGAACAGCTTCGCCCAAGAATCTGGCGTGACGCGCGCAGATTAACTCGCGCCTATCGCGGCTTCCTCGCTGGCGACGGCTGCGGGCCGTGGTGAATAGGTGCGATGAGAGCTATCTAAGGCTTGGTCAATGATGAATTGCCACGACGCCAAACGGTCAGAACTTCTTGAAGATCGTTGGGAAGTCCCGTTGTTTGCGAGGCCAGTTATAAGGGTGCGTCTGCTTCAGCTAAGTTTGTCCTACGTTGTTGTAAGTTTGCGTCCGACTTGGCCCCTCATGTTATAAGTTCCATGAGTGAGCGAAATCGCGCAGTTGGACGCTGGCGGTGATCCCCCACCCCTAACCCTGTCGCGCCGACGATATTGCGCACCCTTTTTTGGCCCCGCGCCGCGCCAGCAACCGCAGGCAGCCCGGTGCGCATAGGCAAGCAAGCTGCTTTCTACTACTGATTGCGTGGAATCTACGCGGAACGAGAGCACGCATGATCGAGTACGCATTCGACAAGGTCAATCACCTGCTGCGCGTCCGGATGAGCGGATGCAACAGCGCTGCCGACATGGCCCGACACTATTCCAAGGTCCTCGATGATCCCGACTACGATCCGACATTTGAGACCATCTTCCACATTGACGATTGCGCGGACGGACCGATTCTAGCCGAACTCCCGGAAGCCGGCAGGCTCATGGAGGCGGTGGCGCAACTGCAGCAGGGGAGGAAGTGGGCGGTGGTGATGACCCCCGGGTTCAAGCGTACCATTGTCGAGTTCCTGCTCGCAGGGGCGAAACTCGGTTCCGTTCAGATGCGCTTTTTCGACGATGACGAACTCGCGCTTGCCTGGCTGGGTCAGACGCTGCACGCCGGTATCGCCCGACAAGCGCACTGAGGCCTGGTTCGTGGCGGCGCCCACGTCGAGGTAGTTGGTTGTCAACACGTCGCCACTGCCGAGGATGACAATCGAGGCGCTGATGTCCACGAAGTCCGTCGAGTAGCTGCCGGCAACCGCCCGCAGCGCCATGAACACCCGAGGCTAACCGGAAATTGGTGTGTGTGGATTCTTACGTGGCACACCCCGCCGGACTAGGCGGCGTGGACAGCAAGGGCCTTTGTAACAGCCGCGCGCAAATCGCAGATCGTTACCGGTTTGCCGACAACGAGGTCAACGGACGGGGGTCTCTCGCCGGAGGCCTCCATCATCGAACCAAAGCCCGTGAGCATCACCACCGGCATGGATGGGTTCGTGGATTTGATGGCGCTGGCCACCTGGTCGCCATTCATGTCAGGCATGGCACGGTCCACCAACACCAGGTCGAACTGGTCTTTGTGGAATTTTTCAAGCCCGTCGCGTCCGCCATCGGCAGTCTGCACCACGTGTCCGTCAATCTTGAGATATTCACCGACGACATTCCGCACCATCGCCTCGTCGTCCACCACGAGGACGTGCAGATTCTGGAGGGTATTGGCTGGTTGCGCCGGGGACGCCGATTGCGGTTGCGCGGACTGCGACCGGAACCGGATGATGAAGGTCGACCCTTTGTCGACTTCGCTCTTGATTTCGATCGTGGCTTGATGGCGTTGCAGAATCCCATGGACCATGGACAATCCCAAACCCGTGCCATGCGCGCCTTTGGTCGTGAAGAACGGTTCGAAACAGCGTTGGCGGACCTCTTCGGTCATGCCCTTGCCGGTGTCGCTTACTTCGAGCACGACCTGGTTGCCGTCGCACCGCGTCCGGAGCGAGATGTTGCCTCCCTTCGGCATGGCGTCGACCGCGTTAAAGATCAAATTGGTCAACACTTCCCGCAACTCAGCCCCGTTGCCGGCCACGGTCGAAATCTTTTGGAGATCTTTTTGCACCGTGATGGAGATGCTTCGGGATTCCGCTTGTGCCTTCCAGCTCGGTTCCGTAAGCGAGATGGCTTCCTCAATGAGCGCGTTAAGATCAACCGTCTCCAACGCCTCTCGCTCCTCGCGGAACCGGTAGAATTCGCGCAGGCGATTGACGATCTTCCCCGCGTCCTTGGCCGTGGTGTTGATCATCTCCAGATAGCGCTTGGCCTTTGGCTTGTTGTCCAGGTTCTCGGGCCGGTGCAGCAATAATTCGGTCAAGCCAAGGATGCCGACGAGGGAATTGTTGAAATCATGAGCGATACCGCTGGCCATACCGCCGAGGGCGCGCAGACGCTCCTGTTGGATGACCTGCTCCTGGGCGGATTCCAAATCTTCCAGCGCCTGTTGCAGTCGCTGCTTGTTCAGGCAGTGCTCCCCGATTTCCACCACGAGTTGGTCATTGGTCGTCTGTAGCTGCTGGGTCCGCTCTTTTACGATCTTTTCCAGATCATCCATTTGGCGTCGGACTTCGTGGTGCAACCACCATTTCTCGCTCAATGCACTGGCCAGCTGCAGCACCTCGACCGTGTCGAATGGCTTCTTGAGGATCAACAGGCGGTCGGAGTTGCCCACCTTGCTGATGAGTTCGTCCCAGGAATAGTCCGAGTAGGCCGTGCAAATCACGACCTGCAGGTACGGGTCGACCTCCCACAGTTTTTGTGTGGTCTCCACGCCGTCCCAACCGGGCGGCATGCGAATATCCACAAACGCGACCGCGTAGGGTTGATTGTTTTGGATCGATTGCTGCACGCGGGCCAATCCCTCCTGTCCCTGGCAAGCCGAGTCCACATGGAAACACGGTCGCGCTTCAACGCGAGGCTTCTCACCGAACAGCACCGCCTCCGCGTCGGCCAGTGGCGAGTGCTGAGGATCCGTGTTCGTCAGGACTTTGCGAAAGTCGTCATGGATCGCCCGATTGTCGTCGATGACCAGAATCCGTCGATTCTTATCCGCACCGGGTTTTTCACCAGACGCATCACTCATGGTTTCTTTTCCTTCGCCTGGATGGGCAACTCCAGGACAAACGTAGCGCCCCGTCCCGGCCCATCGCTGCGGGCGATCAAGGTCCCGCCCAATTCTTTGGCCGCCAGCGCGCCGCTGTGCAGGCCAAATCCGTGGCCCTTCTTTCTCGTGGTGAAGCCGTGCTCGAAAATGCGCGTCAGGTTCTGCGACGGGATGCCGACGCCATTGTCGATGACCGCAACCCGGACGAAGTCGCCGCCGTTCTTGTCCACTCGCACCGTCAGTTGCTTGTCGGGCCGTGCCACTTCGTCGAGCGCATATTTGGAGTTCCGGATCAGGTTCACGAGAATCTGCAACACCTTGTGTTTCTCCACCACTACCGGCGGAGTCTCGGAGTACTCGCGAATGACTTGCACGTCGTGGCGCACCAGCGCGGCCTCATTCATGCGAATGGCGTCCTCGACCATTTCGGTCACCGCGACCGACTCCGTCATGCCGCACGTTTTGGAGTAGTTTTGCTGCATGGCGACAACATCCTTGATGTGCTCGATGTTGGCGCTGAGCGATTGGAGTTCCTTGAGAACCCCGGCTTGTTCCTGGGTGAGCTGCGTGGCGAGACCGGTCAGGTAACCGGGCACCTGCATTCCCTTGGGATCGCTCGCCAGGAAGGCCGCGAAATCGTGCTGGTGTTCCTGAACCAAGGCGGCAAGCTTGATCAGGTTCACCGTCTTCGATTTCCGGACCTGCTCGGACACCAGGGTGGCGGAGACATTCACGCTGTTGAGTACGTTGCCGACATTGTGCAGTACGTTGGTCGCCACTTCCGCCATGCCCGCCTGACGCGATGACTCCTGCAGTTGCCGGTAGAGATTTTCCACCTTCTTTTCGGCGTTTCGACGCTCGGTAATGTCCCTGAAATTCCAAACGCGCCCGACGATTTCCTTACCCACACGCTGCGGCAGGGAATACCGCTCGAAAACCCTGCCGTCCTTGAATTCAAGCGTATCAAAGTCGGGGTTGTCCGGATGCGCGTACAGTTCCCGCACTTTGCTGAGGAATTCCTCCGGCTCCTTGAGTTGGTCGAGAACGCTCGCCAGCAGTTTTTCATCATCGCCCGACGCAATGACCGTCTCCGGGATGCGCCACATGGCCATGAATTTCTTGTTGTAGGTCGCCGTCCTGCCCTGTCGGTCCACCACGAGAATGCCGTCGGCTGTCGACTCGACGGTGGCATGAATAAGAGACAGGGAGTTCTCCAACTCGTGCGTGCGTTCCTCGACGCGCTGTTCCAAGCTTTCGTTGGCCGCCTGCAACGCCGCATCCTGTTGCTGAATCTGGCTCAACATCGCATTGAAATCGTCCGTGAGCCTCCCCAATTCATCCTGATTCTGCTTGACCGCGCGAAGGGAGTAGTTCTTGTTGAGCGCGACGTCCCGGGCCGTCTTGGCCAGATGCAGAATCGGTTCCGAGAGCCAACGTTGCAGCCTGGACGACAGGGAAAACGCGGCCAGCATGGAAGCAAGCAGCACCGCGACGACAATCAGCGCGTATCGTCTCAACCGGGCCGTCAACCGTCCCAAATCGGATTCCAGACAGATCGTGCCAATTTTATCGCCCTTTAGCTCGATGCCGTGGAACAGAATCAGCCGACCGTTGGCGAACCTATAGCCATCCGGTTCCGGCTTCGGAACCGAGAAGCCTTTGGCAAGGTCTCGACGAAAATACTTTGCGAATGGGCTTCCATCTCTTGCGTAGATGCACACCGCGACGATGTCGGGCTGCGCCCGGAGGGCGGACAGCATATCTTCCGCGGCCTTGGGATCATTAAAGTCGAGGGCGCCGCTGCTGTTGTTACCGATAATCTCGGCCAGTGTCCAGCTACTCCATGCCAGTTCCTGGCGATACGACACAATCTCGTAGGCGACGAACGCCGCACAGGCCAGCAACAGGGCGACGACACTGGTCAGCATGATGACCAGCATCTGCTTGCGCTGGATGGAGGCGTTTCGAAACGGATTCATGTCAGTCCTTCTTCCCTTCCGTCTTGTTCCCTTCCGGCTTGCCCAGCACTACGTCGGCCACCGTGAGAAGCTTCGAGCTCAACTTCAAATTCACCCGCTGGGCGGGAACGAGGTTGATCTCCAAGTGAATCTTGTTCTCCTTTTTGGTGAAGTTAATCATCCCCTCCAGCGTGAGGAACCGGTCTGTCTCTCCGACCGTCAACACCGCGGAATTCTTCACCGCCTCCAGGATCTCGGAGAGACGCCCCTTGTCCGTGACGCCGATGAAGAGGATTTGGCACTCCTTGAGATCCGCTGTGCCTTCGACTTGCTTGACCACGACCTTGCGGCCGTTGACAGTCCTGTCTCCCGTCACTCGCTTGAATTCATCGCAGAATCCGTCCTCGCCGACCACGTCAATCACGATGGCCGCATTACTGCTCGAGAGCACGTCCGCCGGCCAGTCCACATACTTGGCGAAGTTGAAAAGAAACAACGCTTTCACTTGACGCTCCGAGAGGGCGGGCGTTTCCGCGGCATTGCCCGGACCGGCCATCAGCAACACACTCAGAATGACGGTCGCCAACACGGTGACTCTCCGGGCCAGCCGCGGGAACCCGAAGCGCCCGCTCGGCCTTGGGCCAAACGACCGGGGGAGACTATCCGAGATCATCGGCATGCCGTCCCAGCAGCACTTTGTGGCGTTCAATGTCATCGGGTTCGCAGTTTAAAAGCGGTAGCGGGCTGACACGGTAAACGAGGCCGGCTCCACGCTGAATTCGGAAAACCGGAAGTAATAGTTGCGCTTGGACAACCTTGTGTCCGCGAGTGCCGCGAGGTTGTAACCGTCCATCCGGATCGTCCAGTTTTCAGACGGGCGGAACTCCAGGCCGAGGTTCACGTATAAATTGGGACCGTACGGTGTGGTGTATTTTGGATCGCTATAGGGCAGGCCGGACAGCGGTGTCCCGAGCGAGTTGTTATAGTTGGCGTAATCCTGTGCGCCGGGGAATCCGTAATAGTAGACGACCGAAGAACTGGCCGTCCACTTCTTGCCGATATCCTGCAGGAGTGCCAGCTTGGTGATAAACGGCGACCACTCCGCCAAATCGTGCCCAAACCCGTATGGCTCAGCGGTGATCCCCTGGCCACCTGCCGTCAACCCCTTGGGCAACCTGGCATCCACGAGCTTCGCCACCCCTTCGGATAACATGAGGCGCGTGCCCCGATTGGTATAGGTAATTAGAATCTCACCACCGGCAATCTGGAAATGCCCGAGAGACGTGGTATGGTACAAAGTCGTACTGTAGCCAATGGCGTGATAGTCTTCGTAAAAGCTGTTGACCCCCGCACTCCAGTGGTCCGATAACTTGCGGTCGTACGAAAGCTCGTAGGAAAGGAGCGTCTCGGGACTCGGAATGGTGTGGTTGCGCTCCCATTCCGACCACAACTCTTCAGCCGCGCTGGTGCGCACCGACTCGCCGGCCATCGCCTTAAACGTGTCCCGCTCCGTCGGCGTGAACACCACGGTGCCGCGCGGTGACTGCATCCAGTCCGAATAGGTATTCTTGTCTATGCGATAGCTCAGGAACGTCGTCCACTTGTCGGTGATTCGCCACTGGTGCTCGGCCAGGAAGGAAATCGTGTCCGTCTGCCAGTCGCGCTTGGCGACCACCGGGGCAATGTCCAGGGAATCGGAGTACGGCGGATCGTGGAACCACATGTGCGAATACTCGGTGCCAAAGGCCAGCGAATGGGCGTCGTTGGGGGTCCAAACCGCAATCGCCCGGCTGAACGCCTGGTTTTCGTACGCCAAGCGCGTCGGCCGCGGGCTCGAACCGAGAATGCTCGTACCGGCCCGCTGGTCCTTGAACTCCCAGAGGTCGTCGCTTTGCAGCAACTCCAGATTCCATGCCGGCGACAACTCTTTCTTGAAACGGGCGGCTGCGGTGTACTGTTGATTCAGGATCTCACGGCCCTCCAACCACTCACCGAGGGTCGCGCTCGACGGTATCGTGTTCCTGTAAATCGAACGGCTGGGAGGGGCTTCCTCGCCATCCTGAACAAACCGGCCCCAAATCTCCAACGGCCCGTTTACGTAACTCAAATGAGCCTTGTGCCAAAGCGCGTCAAACGCAGACGCATCGAGGTTGGGGACCGGCCCACTGACCGGGTCGCCGTCCACGTTGGGGGGCAGACCGTTCTTGGCTGCAAACGAATGTCCGATGTAATAAGTGCTGGGAGCCCCTTGCACGTCGGCGACGCCGTAATACAAGAACAACCCGGACGTGTCGCTGAATTTGTATCCGTATCGGACCTCCGCCGACGTGTATTCATTGATCACGCCCTGGCGCAGTGTAAGATCCGCTCCCTGGAACGTCAGCCCGTTGTATGTTTCCACGTCGATGAGCCCGGACAACGCGCCCGCGCCGTGGGTGGCCGAGGCGGGGCCGGTCACCACGCTAACGGAGTGGATGTCCATCAGCAACGGCAGTTCGCGCTCATTGGCCGCGCCCTGCACCATTTGGTTGTTCATCGTGAGACCGTTCACCTGGTAGAGGTATTTGTCATCCCGGTCGCTGATGATTCCCCGAAATCCCAAATCGGGGATCGGGGTGTGATGCAGAATGAACTGCGCGTTGGGAACGTAAATCTCCAGCAAATGATCCAAATCTCTGGCGCCCGATTGTTGTATGTCCCGCGTGTCGAGTTCCGTCAGGTCGACCGGCATATGGCGTGAATCAATCTGCGTCAGCCCGGCGGCGCTTGAGACTTCGACGTTAACGAGTTGCTCGAGGCTTAAGTCGCTCAAATCGTTCGGCCCGGAAGATCGTGCCGGATCGCCCGCCATGATCGTGGTCGCGCTGAATGCAAAACACAACGCTGCGACCACCACGGTGATGGCGATCGAAGTCGTCCGGGTAATCACTTTTTGGTCGACCGGGACGATGTCCCCGTTGCTCTCTGGCGACTTCCTGCTAGTTGTGTCCAGATTCATGATGAGCCTCTTCCAACCACAGACTAAGCATAACTTGTCCGTCGTTGACCTCCCGTTTCGGCCCGTCCCTGGGTCAATCGACTCGCCGGGATACGGTATCCGGCATTGAACGCCAATTACTTACTTTTGCTGATAAAGCACACGTCATGCCGCCCGCATTTGTTGCGTGGATATTTTGGGGAAGAGCCAGAACGACTCAATAATGCCCGCGCGCGTAGCGACGGTGTACATAATTGACCGTCTCCATCAGGTTTATGCGATTGCCACCGTCGCCGATCTGATCGGTAAAGACTTGGGGCTGTTTGGCGGAGGCTTGCCGGACTGCCTACTTCTTGGCCGTGCCGGACTTGCCCTGCTTCGCCGTGTAATGCAGGTTCGTGGTGGCCATGAACGCTTCGCCATCCAGCAGCAGGATCACCGGCAGGTCGCTCACCAACACGGGCGGCTTCGATATGTTTGAATTGATCATGCTGTAATTCGCCCATTCGGTTTGCCAGAAGCCGTTCTTGAACGAAGCGTTCAGCTTCCACAGGCCAGTCTTTTTGTTGAAGGTCGGCGTGCTGAACGTGCTCCGGCCGTTGACCGCAGTGCCTTTGCCTTTACTGGGGAGGGTAAATGTCAACGAGGCGCCGCCGATGTCCAGCGTCGCCTGCATGTTGGTGAAACTGGGAGTGCCCGGCAGTTCGAACGAACCCGTGACCGCGCAGCTATCGGAGTTCGTCTTGGCAAAATTCAGTTTCGGCGTCAGCTTGGCGAGGTTCAGCGGACAGGCCACCACAATCGTGAAGTTGCTGGCGATCGTACCCACCCCATTGCTGATGGTCACGCTGGCGTCATACGTCGCGCAATTGTTGGTGCTGTAGACATGGTCCACCGTGTTCGACGACGGCCACGCGTTGGTCACGCCATCGCCAAACAACCACTGGTACGTCAGCGGGAGGCTATCGGGGTCCGTGGCCACGACGCTAAACGTATTCGTGTCGCCGGCCACGACCACAATCATATTGCCGATTTGCAGCGCCGCGTTCGATGCGGTCACGCCCGTGGTGATCGACGGCAACGGAACGTTGGTGGCCATAATGTAGTCGCTCTGGGTCAGGGTATTGCTGCCGTACGGACCGAACACCGTCAGGGCCACGTCGAACGTGCCGGTGCTGGCATAGGTGTGCATCAGGTTGGTCGCGGTGGTAAAGGTGGTTGCGCCATCACCGAAATTCCAGTAGCGGTTCGTAATGGTGCCCGTCGAACTATCGGTGAACGTCACCACCAACTGTATCGGGCCGACGGTCGGGCTGCCGGTGAATGCCGCCATCGGCGGCGTCGCGGGAACGCTCACGACCAGGTTCACCACGTGGGAAGTGTTGGTGTCAATCGTGTAGGTATAGCCGCTGTTCGGGGTGGTCCCGATTGTCAGGCCGCTGCCCGCCAGCGTACTGTTGTACGTGAAGATCGTGTACGTGCCGGTGGTGAATCCGCCACCATCGGTGATATTGAGCTTGCCGCCCAGCGTCAGGCCGCCACTCGCCACCGTCGCGCTGGTGTTGGTGCCCAACTGAACGGTCGTCGTCGCGGTACCGGCCAGGATCAGCCTGTTGGAGAAAACCAGCGCGCCCTGCGAGTTGAACGGACTCAGGAAGCCCCCATCCGCGATGGTCGCGTCGCCGAGCACCGTGCCAAAGCCCTGCACCGTGCCGGTGCAGGTCATGGTCGCGTCAACCAACCCGCCCAGCAAGTTCAGCGTGTTGGTGGCCGTAATCGTGAGTTGGGAGACGTTGGTGACAAAACCACTGGCCCCGACCGTGAGCACGTTGCCCGTGGCATCACCGCCGTCAGCGCTGCCGATGACCATGGATGAATTTTCATTGTCCCACGCGGCGTTGCTCTGAACGGTCGCGCTATTGTTGTACGATCCGAGGACGCCGGACGACCTGTGGCCGATGGTCACGGGCCCCGAGTGAGTGGTCAGTTTGCCGCCCGTATCCAACAACAGCGTGTTGTTACTGGATCCGCTCTGGCTGGACCCGCTGCCCAGCCGAAATGAACTGGCCACGTCCATGCGCGCCGAATCGGAAATCACCAGCGTGCTGCCGAAGGTATTCGAGGCGTTGCCGATCGCCAGCGCGCTGCTGTTGCTCCAGACTACAGTCCGGCCGCTGAGCACAAGAGTCCCGCATCCACCGGCACCGTTGGCCAGAATCGTGTTGGCCACCGAGACATTGCCATTGGTGACGATCAATGTGCCAATCCCGCTCCGCCCGACAACGATCCGCGCCGCGACAACCAACCCCTTCCCCGCAGCGGTGGACGAGGCGAGGTAAACAATCGACGTACTGGTCGCTGTATTGGCCACGACAAACGCGCCGGGGCTGGTCCCGCCGTAAATCGGGTTGAGTTTGTACGTGTTCAGGTTCAGGGTGACGATGGCGGTGGTGTTCGAGGCGTTGTCGAAGAAATTGCTCTCGATGTTCAGCACATCGGCGGTGAGCGTAACGGTGTACGTGGCGGCATTGGTAAAGAACGCGTCGTCGCCCGGACCCGGAAAACCGCCCGTACCGCCGGTGAGGTTCGTGGTCCACGCGGTGGTGCTCTGCCAGACGCCATCGCCATTTGTCCAAGTCAGGTCGGCCGCATGGCTGATCCCGGCACCCACGACCAACACCAGCATCAGGGTCAAGGCGGCGATATGTCGGCGAGGCGAATGCACGGAAACATGGCGATCTGGCCAGAGGATGGCCGACTTCGAACTGGCTGTTTTCTCAAGCCTGCACCAGACTGCCTGCAAGGAATTTACCATTTTCGTAACCTCCACTTACATAGCTCTTTCTGTGCCAAATATCTTCTTGTGACACTTTGGGCGTGTTTAGCCCCCCCTCCTCACCCTCTCAATCAAAAATGCGACTAGAACCGCATTACTCCAAGCAAAATATGATAGTACCGCGACGACGACAATAACGTTTCCCGACTACTTCGCCGCGCCGGATTTGTCCTGCGTCGCCGTGTAATGCAAGTTCGTGGTGGCCATGAACGCCTCGGTATCCAGCAGCAGGATCACCGGCAGGTCGCTCACCACCACGGCCGGCTTCGATATGTTTGAATTGATCATGCTGTAATTCGCCCAGTCGGTTTGCCAGAAGCCGTTCTTAAACGAAGCGTTCAGTTTCCAGCCGGTCTTGCTGTTGAAGGTCGGCGTGCTGAACTTGCTCCGGCCATTGAGCGCGCTGCCTTTGCTGGGGAGGGTAAACGTCAACGAGGCGCCGCCGATGTCCAGGGTCGCCTGTTCGCCGGCGAACTTGGGAATGAACGGCAGTGGGAACGAACCTCTGACAGTACAACTGTCGGCGTTGGTCTTGGCGAAGTTCAGCTTCATCGCCACCTTGGCGAGGTCGAGTTGACAGGCCACCACAACCGTGAAGTTGCTGGTGGTCGTCGGACTCACCCCGTTGCTAATGGTCACGCTGGCGTCATACGGCCCGCAATTGGTGGTATAGGCGTGTTCCACCGTGTTCGACGGCGACCACGCATTGGTCACGCCGTCACCAAATGCCCACTGGTAACTCAGCGGGTTGCTATCGAGGTTCGTGGCGCCGACGCTGAACACATTCGTGTCGCCGGCCACGACCACAATCCTATTGCCCACTTGCAGCGCCGCGTTCGACACGGTTGCTCCCGCAGTGATCACCGGGGAAGCGTGAGTGGTCGTGATATAGTTCGACAGGCTCTGGGCGTCGGTGCCGAGCGGACCGGACACGGTCAGGCTCACGCTGAAACTGGCGACATTGGTATAGGCGTGCGTCAGGCCGCCCGCGATGGTGTTGGTGGTTGCGCCGTCACCGAAATCCCAGAAGCGGTTTGTAATGGTTCCCGTCGAATGGTCGCTGAACGTCACCACGAGCGGCACTGCGCCGTTGGTCGGATGGCCGGTGAACGCCGCCTTCGGCGCCGTCATGGCGCCCACGATCAGTTTCACGTAACCGTTGGAGCTGATGTCCACCGTATAGCCCAGACCCGGGTTCGGTGTCGTGCCGATCGTCGGGCCGTTGTCCGTCAGCGTCCCCCCGTACCTGAAAAGCGTATACGTGCCGTTGGTGAACCCGCCGGCATCGGTGATGTTGATTGTGCCGTCCAGCGTCAGGTTGCCGCGAACCACCGTCTGATCGCCATTGGTGCCCAAGGCGTATTGCAGCACCGCCCCACCGTTGACCACCAGGTTGTTGCTGATGGCCAGGGTGCCGACACCATTGCCCGGCGCCAGCGTCCCGTTCACGGTCACCGGCCCGCCGACAATGCCACTGCCGCCCAGCGTCGCGCCGCTGACCACGGTAACTGCGCCGGTGCCGGTCCCGCTGCCCGCGATGTTGTTGACCAACAGCGTGCCGTTACTCACCGTCGTGCCGCCGCCATAGCTGTTGTTGCCGGAAAGTGTGAAGGCGCCGCTGCCGATCTTGGTGACCGCCACGGTGTGCGGCGTGGTCTTGCTGGTTCCATTGGCGATCGTGCCGGCAAACGTCGTGTCCGAGTTCAGGCCCCCGATCACGTACGTGTCCACGCCCGGACCGGTCTGGCTGCTGCCCTGTAGTTTCGATCCAGAACCGCCGGTCAACGCACCCAGAAAAGCCGTACTGTCCGTGGTCGAGCGGTTGTCGATTGTCCCCAACGCACCGGTGTCGAACGCGGCATTGTCGTCGCCCCACTGGTTTATTCCCTGATTCAAGCGAACCGTGCCGCTATTGGTGATGGCGAGCGTCCCCGTAAAGCCTGAGCAATCTCCTTGGACAATCAACACGCTGTTCGCGGGCAGGCTGAGTGTCAGCCGGCCGGGTCCGCTGAGCGCGCCGCTGAACGTGTTGTTGCCGCTGGTGACGGCCATCGTGCTGTTGGTAATGACGTTGAGAGCGTTGTTGAAATTCGCCGATGCCTGGCTGAACGTAAGCGTGCTGCCGCCCAGCGTGATGGAACCGGTGCCGAGCATGTTGGTGTCGGTGATGGTGGCCCGCCCGTTAAAGAAAGCCAGCACGTTGTTGGTCGGGGGTGTTGCCAACCCACCCAGCGTCACCAGGTTGGCACTGGCCGTGGTGTTGGTGACGGTGACTTGGGCGTTGTAAAGATTCAACGTGTTGGCGCCGGGCACGGTGATCTGCGAATCGATAAGCCGGATGCCCCGCGCGTTATAGATGTTGAAAGTCGAGTTGGCCGAAATGCTGACCTTGGACAAGGTGACGTTCGTGACCAGCGCCTCCTTTCGTCCCCAGATAATGCCCGCAATGCCCCCCTTGGCCACCGTCGCGGTCACATTGCTGATCGTGATGTTGCGCCAGATCGGGACGGCAGAGAACCCGACCGCCTCCGCAGAGGCGTCTGCTGGAGTAATGCCTGTGGGCGTGCCGAACTCGTTATAATAGCTGTAAATGACGATCGCCCCCTGCACGATGTTGGTCATCGTGATGTTCGAATACAAAAGATTCTGCGCCATCCCCCCCGCGCCTGGAGACTTGGCGGCGTTATCAGACTTCATGCGAATGCCATACTCGGTGCCGTTGAACGAGCAACTGGTCACTGTCAAGTTCGATACCCCGCCGGCTGTACTGCTGCCAATCGACACGCCATGCCCGACACCGAACACGCAATTGGTGACCAGGATGTCGGTGGATATCGAGTAGGCGCCACTGCTCCCGATGGCGATATTGTCGTCACCGGCATTGATCGTGCAGTTCTGGACCAAACAGCTTGTCCCCACTAGGTCAATCCCATCGGTATTCTTCGCGCCGGCCGTCGTCGTGTTGATGGTAATCCCTTGAATCGTGATGTCGAAATCGGCCCCCTTGAACACGATGTGCATCTTCGGCGGGTTTTGTAAGGTAATGTTTTGAATCAGCACCCTCGAGCAGCCGCCGTTGAAATACACCATGTAGGGCCGCGTGGCGGCGAGGGGCGACCACCAACCCGCGCCATTGCCGTCAATGGTGCCCGACCCGCTGATCTCGACGTCGCTCATATTGGCGATGCTGATAAAGTGATCCGTGCCGCCGGCGTAATTGGTGAAGATCCCGATCGGAAGCATCTTCAGCGTGGCGCCGCTATCGATCTGCAAATTGATGCGGCTGGCGAGCGTGAACGGACCGCTCAGATATGTCCCGGCCGGTATCTCGACCGTGCCGCCCGTCGCGGCGGCGGCGTTGATGGTGTTCTGAATCGCGGTCGTGTTGTTCGAGACGCCGTCACCGCGCGCGCCGAAATCCAGGACGTTATATTGGTTGGCGGGAATGTTCGGCAGGAGCGGAGCGGCATGCGCCGGCCCCGAGGCTAGCAAAACCAACGCACCGCAGACCGTTGCCACCGTCAACGTGGAGTGGACGGACCGTCGGTGAACGCCTCGCTTTTGAAGGACTGTCCTAATTCTCATTCGGGTGCCTCGTTCGGATTAAGTCGCGCTTTCGGCTCATAACTCTGGATACCGCCCCAGGTCCGTTCCCGTCCGTTGTCAGCAGGTTCGATACCAAACGCAGGCGCGGCTGTGCGTCCTTACCCTTACGGCAGTGACAATTCTGTCAACGGCTGTCATCAGGGGGAGAGAGGAACCTTGTATTCGTTCCACTACCGTCAAACCCTTGGCACTGGCCAATTCTTGGCTCAGGTTATGCTTTCTACAGTGCATCGAAATGGGCTGTGGCTTCTGCTGGTGGGCTACATGATTTCAGACAGGAATACGCATGAACATGTACGAAAGCGACACAGTCATGATGCACTGCACGCGCGCGCCTGCGCGTACTATCGTCAACGCGTCTCAATTTCGACCGGGTTCGCGGTGGAGTCACCGATCTGCGAACCGCGGCGTGGCGTTGGCACTGGCGCTGGGGTTGTTCGTGGCCACGAACACCAGCCATGCGGCCTCCTTGGTTTGGACCAATGCCAGTAGCAGCGGCATCTGGCAGACCACCACCTCTTGGGCCGGCCACACGGGCTTTTCTCCAAGTGCGGGAGATCAGGCGTCCTTCACCAATGGCGGCACGTACTACGTCACGCTCACTGCCGATGTGCTGAACCTCGGCAGCATCACGTTCAGCAACACTAAGGCCGTCGCTCCTATTGTCACGTTGGACTTGGGCGGCAATTCGCTCAGTGTAATTCAAGCCGGTGGCACTCCCCCGGCATTTGAACTGGCCGACGCCACTTCAGCCACAGTGACCGTCTACATCGCTTCTTCCACGGCCGTAGGAAAGGGGTTGTTCGTCACCAACCCCCTCACTGCCAGCCCTTCGAAACTCCTCATCGGCCGGAGTGGGACGGGAACACTGATCATTACCAATGGCTTTGTCGCTGCGAACGTCACTGCATTGGGCAACGGCAGCGCCAGCAAGGGCAATAGCTTCGTGCTCAGCGGAGCCAGCACGTACTACAGCAACAGCAGCACCTTTGCCATCGCCAACCAGGGGGCCAGCAGTGGCAACTCCGTGGTGATCTCGAATTCAGCTTCCATGACTGTGAACGGCAAGTTCACCGTGGGGACCGGCTCGGGCACCACAAACGCCAGCGCCAACTCATTGCTTCTCAGCGGCCTCGGCCGGCTGTTCACGACCGCCGCCGGCACGGGTATCGGCGTCGACATCGGCTCCGGTTGGAACAATACCACGAACAACACAGCAACCGTTCAGAGTGGAGCCGTCTGGGACAATGGAAATGCCGACTTCACCATCGGCCGCAATAGCTCGGGCAGCGTGGGCAATTCGCTTACGATTGGAACCGGCTCCGCGGTAATCAATATCAGCACGGCAACGGTCTTTGGTGCCAACATTCTGAACCTGCAGGGCGGTTTGTTGCAGGCATCGGTCGTGGTTTCCAACTTTGGCACGATCAACGGCTTCGGCAGCATCGCCGGCGACACGGTAATCGCCAGTGGAGGATTCCTGACCCCGGGGACCAACGCAATTATTGGCTCGATCGCCTTCTCCAACAACCTGACGCTAGCTTCGGGTTCGTTGACCAAAATCAAGTTGGACAAGAACCAGTTCAGCAATGACTTCGTCAATGTTTTCGGCACCGCGAATTACAGCGGGACATTGACCGTCACCAACGTTGGCGCGGCGCTGACCAGTGGAGACACCTTCCAGATCTTCGCCTTCACCAACGCATCCGGGAGTTTCACGACGACCAACCTGCCGGCACTGGATCCCAGCCTGCGTTGGGACACCTCACAACTGTATTCCACCGGCATCCTCGCCGTGGTTATCCAGGAGGTTGCACCCGAGATCATCATCGACCCGGCAAGCCAAGCGGTCAACGTGGGTGCCAACGTCACCATCAGCGCGACGGTCACCGGCGTGCCCCCGCCCACGCTGCAGTGGCAACTAGGTGGCACGAACCTGGTGGATGGCGCCACCGGAAACGGTTCGACCATCTCGGGGAGCACCAGCAATACCTTGACGCTCACCAACGCGCAAACCACCGACGGCGGCACGTATTGGCTGATCGCCAGCAACAGCACTGGTGTGGCGTCCAACAGCATGGTGCTGACCGTCTCGATTGTGCCGGTTCCGCCCAACATCACCGGCCCGACGAATCAAACTGTCATCGCCGGCAACAACGGCACGTTCACCGCCTCGGTCAGCGGTTGGCCCCAGCCGAACATCCAGTGGCTGGAAAACGGAACCAATATCGTCGGTGCCACCGGTTCGTCGTTAATCCTGACAAACGTTCAATACACCCAGAACGGATTCGTCTATTCCTTGATTGCGAGCAACATGGCCGGCGTGGTGACCAGCACCAACGCGACGTTGACCGTCATCGTCACCCCGATCATTTCCGCACAGCCGCAGAGCCTGGTGGTGACCAACACCCAAAGCGCGTCGTTCTCAGTCACGTCCATCAATGGCGTGCCGGCTCCGACGTATCAATGGTACAAGGGTGGCAGTCCCATCTCCAGTGGCGTCAACTCCACCGCCACCAATGCCACGTTTACCATCGCCAGCACCCAGCCGTCGGACGCGGCAAACTATTCGGTCATCGTGTCGAATGCGGCCGGAACGGCCACCAGCAGCAACGCCACACTGACGGTCAATTCAGCAATGAGCGCCGTGTTGACACCGACCAATGGCGCCACGGGAGTATGTTACGACACGCCGCTGTATATGGCGTTTGATCGGACCCCGTTTTTGAGTACCGCTGGTAAGGTCACAATCTACAACGTGACCAACAGCGTCACCCCCGTGGATACGATTGACACGAGCCTTGGCAACTCGCAGTCGCGAATCATCGGGACGGAGAGTTTCCACACCTACCCGGTCATCATCACGAGCAACACGGTCGCGATTTATCCACATCTCGGCGTGCTGAAGTCAAATCAGACGTACTACGTCATCGTGGACGCCGGCATCTTTACCGATACAAATTCCGCCCCCTTTGCGGGCATCACCGACACCAACGCGTGGCGGTTCACCACCAAGCCCACCGGGCCGGCCAATCCGAACAATGTCGTGGTCGCGGCCGATGGCAGTGGCGACTTCTGCACGGTGCAGGGTGCGGTGGATTCGCTGCCCAGCGGCAACACCACCTATACGCTGGTCAACATTCGCAATGGCACCTACACGGAAGTGGTCGACACGAAGAACAAGAACCACATTACGTTCCGTGGCCAGAGTCGGACGGGCACGATCGTCGGCTACCGCAACAACAACACCCAGAATGTTGGCACCCACTTCCGCATGGCGTTTAAGATCTACAGCAACGACATGGCGATCGAGAATATGACGGTCGTCAATACCACGCCGCAGGGAGGCTCGCAGGCGGAAGCGTTGATGATTGAAACAGGGGCCAGGCGGTTCATCCTCAACAATGCCGAAGTGGACAGCCGTCAGGACACAATTCTGGCCAACGTAAACTCGTCTCAGGGATATTTCTACAACAGCCTTGTGCAGGGCAATTATGACTACATCTGGGGCGGCGGCAACCTCTTCTTTACCAACTGCGAACTGCGCACCATCCCTACCGCCAGCACCTATAATCTGACCGCTGCGCGCACCGACAATGGCGCCACCGGTAATTGGCCGGGCTTTTTTGGCCTGTTGGTGAGTAACGGCTTTTCGTTCGTGCAATGCCGACTCACGAGAGCCGACAACACCATTAGCAACGTCACACTGGCCGGCCCGAACGGCGGCACGAATGGGTTGGTGGCTTACATCAACTGTAATATTGACACCAATTGCTACAGGACGCCGTCCGGGGCGGTTTTGGCCCTCCAACTCTTGTGGGAATATGGAAATAGCAATCTGGACAACACCGCCTCGGCTACGTTCGGTCTCACCGTCCTCACCAACGGCGACGCGCGCTTGCTGGCCGCCCAGAATGCCACCGTGTGGTTGAACGGCTGGGCGCCGCAGCTGGCCCCGAATATTCTCACCAATCCCGTCAGCATCACCGTGACATCCGGCGTTACCGCCACGTTCACCGTGGCCGCCACCGGCGTTCCCGACCCGTCGTATCAGTGGCTCAAAGACGGCGCCAACCTCCTCGGCGCCACGAGCGCCACGCTGGCCATCACGAACGCGCAGGATGCCGATGCCGGAGCCTACTCCGTGATCGTGTCGAACAGCGCGGGCAGCGTCACCAGCGATAGTGGCACGCTGACCATTGTTGATCTGCCGCCCGTGGCTGACTTCAGCGGCGCTCCGACCAACGGCCCAACGCCTCTGGTCGTGACGTTCACGGACAGCTCGACTGGCACGATTACCAACAGGTTCTGGGATTTCGGCGGCAACAACACCACCAATACCACCGCCATCTCTCTGAGCCACAGGTACATGATCGGCGGCTCGAATACGGTCAGCTTGACGGTCTTCGGGCCGCTCGGCTCGAGCAATCTGACCCGCATCGCTTACATCGACGCGATTGATACGCTGGTGGCTGATTTCAGCGCCAGTCCGACGACGGGTGTGGCGCCGCTGCCGGTGCATTTCACGGACAATTCCGCGGGCACGATTACCAATTGGTTCTGGGACTTGGGCGACGGCACGACAACCAACACCACCACCGCCAGCTTGGACTACACCTACAACGCTGGTGGCGCCCACGCCGTCAGCCTGACGATCTTCGGTCCCGGCGGATCAAGTACGACCAACCAGCCAAACTGTATCACCGTCACGGACACCACGCCGCCGCAACTTCAGATCGTCAGCCCAACAAACTTCCAGACGTTCACGAATGCCAACATCACGGTGTCGGGAACCGCCAGTAACGCCAGCGGCGTGACGGTCAACGGCGCCGCCGCCACACTGGTCCTGCCGAACTGGTCGCAATCGGTCCCCCTCTCCTCGTTGGGAACCAACACCATCACCGTGATTGCCACGGATGCCAGCGCCAACACCGCGACGCAGGTGGTCTACGTTGTTCTCAGTTCTGGGTCGACACCCACCAACCAGCCGCTGCGGATTACCGTCGCCCTGTCGGTAACCAACGCCTTGCTCCAAGTCGGGACCAACGCCGTCGTCTTGGTGAATGAGACCAATACACTCTCCGTTACCGCGACCGACGCCGACCCGTTGACGTATCAGTGGGTGTTTGGCGACGGCGCCAACACCAACACCACGATTGGCATTGTCGATCATGTGTATACGAATGACTACTGCGGGCCGTATAACGCCCGCGTGACGGTCAGTGACAGCCAGGCTTCGACCAACAGTGACTTGACCGTCGTGGTGGCCTGCCAGATGCAGATCACCTACATGCGAATCAAGCTGAATTTCAAGAAGGGAAGCGAAGACTGGTGCAATCTCACCGCGATCACTGATCCACTCCCGGGCTTCACTCCAGCGGGCAAGTCGGTGACCCTGGACATTGGTGGGGAACAGTCATCGTTCACCTTGAACGCCAATAACCGGGCCGTGAATGGCCATGACAGTTGCACTTTCAATTTGTTCAATAAGAAGGCAAATACCTGGAAACTCCATGTCCATCTGGCCAGGGCCAGCTTGCAAGGGGCGGCCTGGGCGGACGCCGGCTTGACAAACGCCCCTGCGTCGAAGAATCCGGTGACCTTAACGGCGGTCGTGTTGGTGGGCAACGAGGCGTTTGTGGCGGACAAGGCCTTGCTGTACACCGCCAAAGCTGGTCGCTCCGGTACGGCCAAGTAGACCCCGATCTGTACGGGCTGCAGCTCTTGCTTTCCCGCAGCTTGGGTCAGGCCTGCATCATTTGCTCTTCGTCTGCACCGTTTCGTTTTTGCAGGTGTCCCGTCTCCCCTTCCCTTCTGGAAATCTCCCATCGCCTCGTTCTTGACCTTCGCAAACCATTCCGCCAGCCGTGCCCGTCGCTCGCCTAACACAAGCAATCAGTGTTCTCCGAATATCTTATTTCGTTGATGAGATAGCGTTGGACAACGCTTTCAGCGGCTGGCCGCCAGGATGCGGTCTATGCGTTCCAAGTTGGCCTCGATGGCTAGCAGGTAGTGGTTATGACCATCGGCAAAATGGTGCTCCAGCGCCTCGTAAATCCGTCCCCATTCCTCGTCAAGCATTCGCTGCACATAGCTGTGGTAAAAGTCACGCGTCTTGCGCAGCAAGTCCTCGGCGCTCCGGTACCGCGTGACTTCTTTGGCACGCGGGCCGGCGTACGCCGCCGCTTCAGCCAGTTCCTGGTACAATCCCGGCAGGCGCTCTGGATAATCGGGCGCCGCCATTGTCCCCAAAATATCACCCGTGCCAACGGCGCATCCGATGAGGCGTTCGCGCTCGCCGCGGAATGGCAGTTGGCTCACGGCCACATTCATCGCCGTGCTGCGGATCGTCAGTTGGACGATGCGAACCTCATCCGGTGTCCCCCCGAAGTGAGGATGGAACTTGGCGGCGAATCTCTCGCCCCGATCCACGTGGGCGATGGTGTGTTTGGCGCCCGTACCAGAGTCGTCTCCGGTCTCCTTCGAGAACCCGATGTCATGCAGCAGGATTCCCACCACCGCCAATTGGAACTCCCGCGGCGTCAGCGCGGGAGGACGGCCGCTTTTCAGGTGGCCATCGAGAATGCGGACCGTGGCCACGGTTGCCTGGCAGGTATGAGCGAAATCATGGAAGGCCGTATCGCAGCGTTGATAACCCGGATACGCACCGGCAAAGACATGTTGCACCTGATGAAGTGTGGCGGAGAAGAATCCAGCGTCATGATTGGGGAAATGCGCCGAGAAGATCGTTGCAACAATCTGCACCGTTTCTTCGGGCGTGATGGTCTTAATGAGTGGACCGCCAGGGAGTTCTTCCATGAATCAACCGCCGTGCCAAGATTGCCAGGACTGCGACGTAATGCAATGGGCAAACCGTGTTGTCAAGGCTGCGCGCGGCGTCCTTCAGCGCGGATGCGCCGTGGGACTTGGCGGGGTTTTGGGCCAGAAACGCGAGAGGAGCATGGAGTCGGCGTACCGTTTGTCCATCGTCCGAACGCGCCCGGCGACGGTCCGCAGCATGGCCCGCAGAAACAACGCGGCGAGGACGGGGTGCGTCTCAATCATGCTGTCGAAAGCCTGTTTGGTCACCCGCAGCAAGAGACAGCGCCGATTGGCCACGACACTGGCCGATCGCGGCGCTTCGTCAAACAAACACATCTCGCCGAAAAAATCGCCGGATTCCAGTGTTGCCAGGACCGTATCGCGCCCACCAGCTGCCCGGGAGACCTGCACCTCACCATCCAGAATCAGGTACATGGAATTACCCAGTTCGTTCAACCGGACAATGGCGTTGTGGGCCGGCACATCGACCGGTTCCACGAGGCTGACAAACGTGGAAAGTTGTTCGACGGTGAGGTCGGCGAGCACTTTGAGACGCGTGAGTTCGGCAATGCTTAACTCGAGATTCGGTGTGCGGTTCGACGTCATGGTGCTCGATGGCGCACTGTAGCAAATGGCACGGGGAAGGCCAGCACAATCTGCAGGGGTGGGTACGCCGCCAGCTACAGAAAGTGCTTGCACCACAGAGGAATTGCGTTGTACACCAGCCCATCAGTGTTGGGTGATGTGAGGCGCAAGCGACCGCTTTGCTTGGAGAACTGCAGGTTCTTATCCGTGTGGCGCGCGTTATTACTATTGGCATTCTTCGTCCTCCTCTACGGCGGCAAGCCGGCGGACGCGCAGGACCTGGCGTTGCCGCCGTTGACGCTCGACCCGTCGGAATCCGGGAAACTTTCTTCCGCCGTCCGGGTGTTTGTCCGCCAGATTCAGTTCCAAGGGAACAAGGTTTTCACCGACCAGGAATTGGCGAAGGTCACCGCGCCGTATCTGAATCGTGAAGTCACCTCGGAAGACCTCGAAGATGCGCGACGCGCGATCACGGCGTTGTACGTGGTCCATGGTTATGTGAACTCGGGCGCCATTCTGCCGGATCAGGATGTGGCCGACGGCGTCATCACGTTTCAGGTTGTGGAAGGCGCCCTATCGGACGTTACGATCAGCGGAAAGGGCCGCCATCTTCGAGACAGCTACGTCAAGGGACGGCTGCAACACTGGGCCGGCCGGCCATTGAATCTCAATGAATTGAAGGAAGGATTGCTGCTGCTTCGACAGAATCCAAACGTCAAACAGGTCAACGCGGAATTGCGGCCGGGCACACAGGCCGGAGAAAGCTACCTGGACGTTTACCTGCAAGAAGATGTCCCGTACCGTTTGGGGATTCAAGTGGACAATCAGCGTCCGCCCAGTGTCGGGGCCGAGGAGATTGTCGTGTTCGGGGCCGACTATGATGTGACGGGAAACAGCGACCTGCTGGAGTTCAGCTACGGGATCGCGCACAACGGCGCGGACGGTTTTGAGTTCTCCGGCGCAAAGGATGAGTGCGGCTCTTATACGCTTCCGGTTACGGCGTTCGACACGACGCTCAAGCTGTTTGGCAGCCGCAGCGACGCCAGTGTGATCGAGGAACCGTTTGCGAGCCTGGATATACGCAGCGACCTGATTCGGTACGGCGTGACGCTGCGCCAACCCGTCTATCGGACGTCGAGCCGGGAATTGGCGCTGTCCTTGACCTTCGAGCGCAGCCATGATGAAACATTTCTCTTGGGCATGCCGTTCGACGCTTCGCCGGGATCCGTGAACGGGAGAATGAACACCTCGGTGTTGGGATTCTCGCAAGAATGGGTGGATCGCAGCCAGCAGCAAGTGTTGGCGTTGCGCTCCACCCTCAGTTTCGGCCTCGACGTGTTTGGCGTCACCGACAACGGCACGGATCAAAACGCAAAATTCTTCAGTTGGCTCGGCCAGTTCCAGTATGTGCGGCGGGTATTTGACACGCCGAACCTGATCATTCTGCGAACGGACATACAGTGGTCGGACGGACCGCTTCTGGCGATCGACCAATTCAGCGTGGGCGGCGCAAGTACTGTACGGGGTTATCGGGAGAATCAGTTAATCGCCGACAGAGGCATTGTTGCCTCCGCAGAAGGTCGTATTCCCATTCTGTTCGACAAGACGGGCGCCGGCACTTTCTACGTCGCCCCGTTCTTCGATTTCGGCCAGGCAGCGGACGTGGGTAGCGGAATTCCTGGTCCGAACACGATAGCGAGCTGTGGTATCGGGCTGTTATTCAGTCCGAACCGGCATCTGAACGCGCAACTCTATTGGGGAGCCCGGCTCGTGCATGTGCCCAATCCCAACGATAACCTCCAGGACCTAGGCATCAATTTCAAGGTGACCTTCGAGGCGTTCTGAGTCGGTCAGTTGCCGCGGACCAGGCTGCCGGCGTACGCGGCGGCATTGGTAATGCCGGCTTGTTCCAAGAGCGCCGATCGTTCGGCACGCAGTGATCCGTTGTCAGGCTGCGCCTCGATCAAATCCGACAAGGCCGCCAGCGCGTCATACCAAATGCCTTCCTCGGCGTAGATATACGGCAACTCGGTTTTGCCGGAATTTGCCAGACGCGCCGTCACCGCGGGCGACGGTTCGACTCGTTCGATGGGGCCGCTGGCCACGACGTCTTTGGATCGGCTATCCGGATCAACCACCAACGCAACCACCCACTCATATTCGACGCCCGGCACCAGCGTCACGTGGTAATCGGAAAGTCTCAGCCGCTGAATCCCGTATTTCCTTGCGTTCGGAAGTTTCACCTGAAGAACCGGCTTCGCCTGCTTGTCCACGAGCAGCGTCAGCACAAACGGCACGTCGGCCGGCGCGGATTGGTACCAGAACAGCGAGGGCTGTTCTTGAACGGTCAAGCCCGTGTCGTCCGGAGCCAGCACATTCAAGCCGATGAGGGAAATCCCACTGCCGCGGGATCCGCCGTCGATGCGAACCACGGGCGCGCCGCGCAGTGGCGGCTTGTAAACGATCCTCGTGGTGACCGGAGCAACTTGCGCGGGAGGCAGGGTCTGTTTGTCAAACTCAGTCACATTGGTTTTGTCGGTGGAAACCGAAGGTGGAAGCTGATTGGTGACCTCCGCGGAACACAGGCGGCACAAACTGGAGATCACGAGGACCGCGATCAATACCCGGAATCTTGCGAGGCTAGCTTTCATGTTTAGGTTGCTCCTGTGCCACGGGTGTGCCCCTGATCTGGTAGATTGTAACCTTTTCTGCCTTTCCTTTCAACGGCAAAGTGCCGACCAGATCGGCATGAAACCGGTTGTCCAGAAGCTTGTACGTGCTTTCGCCAACAAGAATCCGACAGTACGGGTTGGTTGATGCTTGACCCGTGAAGTCCTTATCAAAGCTTTCCAATCGTGAAGCGATGTTCACCGTATCGCCCAAGACGGCGTATTCCATGCGGTCGGCGCTGCCGAGGCTGCCCGACATCAACGGGCCCGTGTAGATCCCCACCCGCATGCTTCCGACCGGCAGGCCCCGTTCTTTCCAGCGCGCATTGAGACGGGTCATGGCCTTTTCCATCGCCAGGGCGCAGGAAACGGCATTGATTGCGTCCTGCTTGATCTCCGCCTCGGTGGTGCGCGCCAAGGGCACTCCAAACGCCGCCATGATGGAATCCCCGATGTACTTTTGAACAACGCCGTTCGCGTCAACAACGGCATGGGTCATTGCGCTCATGTATTCGTTCAACCAGTCCATCAGGACCACAGGCTCCAATTGCTCCGACAAGGAGGAAAATCCTTTCAAGTCCGTGAACAGCATGGTGGCGGTCACCTTTTGTGCGCGGGGCCTCCCTCCCTCGAGGAATGCATCCCGCTGTGACCAGATGGTCTCCGCGACCTCGTGGGACACATGCTTTGAAAACAGACTCATGATCGACCCGCGTTGCGCCTTCTCGTAATACGAAGCGTAGGAAACGACCACGATGGCGGAGACCAGGAAGGCCGTCCCCGGCATAGCCGACAGGACCCAGAAGCCCGCGAGAAAGCTCCACCAGGCGCAGCCGCCCAGGACCAGAAGACCTCCGCTCACCAACAGCACAAACTTCCAAGGGGACCGCACCCAAAAGCCCAGCGCCGTCCCCAGCAGGCACCAGACGAAAACCCACGCTGACACTTTCCACTCCGCCCAGACTTCCAGTGGCCGGTCGCCCTCCAACGCGGCCCGCAACAACTGGCTCAGCATATGGGCATGGACCTCGACGCCGCGGTGCTGGTATTCGATCGGGGTGACAAAGTAATCCATGGCGTATTCGGCCGTGACGCCGAGGATCACGACTTTATCGCGGAGCGCTCCCGGAGGGATTTGGCCGGACATCGCCTGGGTGAGCGTGTAAGACTGAAACTTCTTCGGGCCCTTGAAATCCAGGAGCAACTGATACCCGCCGGCATCCGCGTTCACGTAAGCGCCATCATTTTTTTCGAAGGGACGAAAGACGGTTTTGCCAAGTTGAAAATAGTTGTTGGCCGCGGGCTTCATCTGAACGCCGCGAGCGCCCAAATAGAGCACCGCCAGTTGCAGGGTCAGTGACGGAAATGCGTTTGTCCCGTCGTCCAGAAACAGCAGACCCCGGCGAACAATCTTGTCAATTTGATAGTCCGGGGTGAAGGAATTGATGCCGAGGCGCTCCGGGTATGGTTTCAGGACCGGTGGCGGCGCGATGCCGTGGTGCTGCGTGTCCCCCGGCGTCCAAATGCAGATGATATTGCTGTTGCTGAGCAGCACTTGATTCAACTCCGAGAGCTGACTGCCGTTCTTGGGGATAGGAAGGTTCCGGTACATATCGACGCCGATGGCTGACGGGTGCTGGTCTTCAAGGATTTCGAGCAATCGGGCGAGGTTCGCGTCCCACAATGGCCAATCCCCCAATTCCGGATTGGAGATATCATTCTCGGTGATGTTGATCAGCACAATGCGCGGATCCTCCGGCGCGTTTTTCGCCCGCCACCGGAGAAATGTGTCATAAATGCGAAGTTCCGCGCCCTGAAACATCCCGAGTCGGCGAGCGGCCAACACGGCCCCAAACGCGAGCAGGCCGATGAGCAGACTCACCAGCCCTGGCGACGAGCGGATGTTGCGGGCCAAGCTCACCATCGGGCATTTGGTTACAGCCAGTTTCCGATCACCACGTACGGCGCCCAGTAGCACGGGTGATGATAGCGTCGATCGGCCAGCATCTTTTGTTGGGCCAACTGCAACGCCTTGGCTTTCGAGACCGAACCTTGCCGGCTCCATTGCGAATAGAACTCAGAAATCAAGAACGTGCTGGCTTGGTCGTTCACAAACCACAGCGTGGCCAGCGCGCTTCGCGCTCCCGCTTTCACGGCGACGCCCGCCAATCCGAGCGCGGCGCGATCATCGCCAGCAGCCGTTTGGCAGGCACTCAGGGCCAGCAATTCGACGGGTTTTCCCCGGAATTCGCTCGGCCGAATCAAGGTTTCCAAGTCATCCAGCGTCAGTTTGGCGTCGTAAGTCAGAATGAACGTCCGGTTGACGTCATGGTCGAACTGGCCGTGCGACGCGATGTGAACGACCGAGAACTGTTGGTCGGCAAATTCTTCCTTCAGTTTCGAGTCTGAGAACGCTTGATTGAGCAGCACCTGGCCCTGGTAGAAGCCGCGCACGCACTGGACCTCCCTCGGCACGTAATCCAACGGAGCGAATCCCTGGACCCCCTGCGACAAGCCTGCCAGCAACAACCGCGCGTTCTTTTGTCGAACCGCCTTCGGCTCGGTTAATGTCAGCCCCGGGGTGACGGCCACGGCGAAGTCGTTTATCAGGAAGTGATCGCCATCGTGAAGCGCCGCCAGCGGAATCGTGCGCAGTGCGCCGTCGGGCACGAATACCAGTGTCTGGATGTGCCGCGCCGCCAGTTGCTCCCGAAGGGGGCGGATCAACCAGTTGTACAAGTGTTGCGCCTGCTCCAGGTACTCATAGGTTGTCCGGTCCTCCAAATTCCTCCGGAATTCCCTGACTTCGGCGGTCAGTTGGTCCATGCCTACCGGGGCTTTGAGCCGTTCCATCCCCGAGGAGTAACTCACCAAAATTTCGGTGCGGTCCGGCAGTGGGATCAGATAGAGAACGGCGGTATCGGCGGCGACATTTTCCACACGGGTACTTTTGGCGCGGGCGGAAGCCACGCATTCATCCTGGAAGTAGTCCTCAAGTTCGACCGACTTCAGTTGCTCCATGGTTTCGCGAGCCTCCAGCAGTTTCTGCTGAACCTGTTGGGGATCGCGGAGCGTGTCCGCTTCCCGCAACAGCAGGTCCGCCAATTCAAAAAACACCGAACCAAACGTCTCGCGGAAGGAGGATCGCGTGGGACAGGTTTTGCAGCCGATCGAAAGGTCGATGCGAACCGCCTGCAGGTTCTGGATGGCGCGGCGGTAGGCGGCGATGGCGCCCGGGTTGTCCCCCTGCATCTTCAGCAACCGTGCGGTCTGCCACTCCCAGCGATAAAGCGCGTCCGTGGCCCGGGTTTGTTGGGCGAGAAACACGGCGCGGCGCGTCAAGGTGAGAGCCTCTGGAATGCGCGCCTCATCCTCGTAAAGCTGGCCGAGATATCCGAGGCTGTACGAAGCGGCGCGCTGCCCGCCGATGGATTCCGCCACCTGCAGCGCCTGGTCGTACGCAGCACGAGCCTTGGCCAGGCGGGCGGCGCGTGATGCCGGTTCGAGTGGCGCCAATTGCCGGAACGTCTGGCCGCACAGAATCAGCAGGTACGCCTGGTCGTGGGACGCGCTGAGCGCCTGCGTATCCGCCAAGGCCGCATCGCTCAACTTCACGGCGTCCGCGATCATGCCGGCGCGCACGGCCGCGAAGGCCGCATTGGCCCCCGCCTGTGCCGTTAGCAGACCGTTTGTCGTCTGTCGCGCCAGCGACGCGCTTTCCAGAAACGCGTCGTATGCCTCGGGAAAGTTTTGTTGCACGGCCCGCAGGCTGCCGAGGTTATTGTAGATGGTCGCGGCGGTCTGCCAGTCACGGTCTTCCCTGACCATGTTGAGCGCCAGTTGGAGATTCAGTTCGGCCAGGTCGGTGTGCCGGGTGGCGCTGTAGGCCGTGCCGAGGTTGCTCCGGGCCTGAATCATCCACGACCTGTCGCCGAGGGCTTCGGCCAGGGCGACGGCCCGGATCAGTTCCTCGATGGCCAGGGAGGTTTGTCCCAAGGACTGTCGGGCAGCCGCAAGATGGATCGCCGCGTCGATCTGGCCGGCGCTGGCTTTTGCCTGCTGATACAGCCTGGAAGCCCTTTGCCAGTGCGCGACGGCGTCTTCAAACGCGCCTTTTTGGAAGGCCAACGCGCCCTCAACCATTTCCGTTTCGGCGCTGGGGCGGGCACCGCCTGCAGCGGCGTGGGCGGAAGAGACATTCACCCCGGGCAACGCGAGGAGACACGATATGGACACGCACAAGGGAAGCGAACGGAAATTCATTTGGTTGCCGCGGCGCCGCCAACGGTCTCCAATCCAAACGTCGGCAGTGGGCCATTAGGCTCGATCGGCGCGCCCCCACGGCCCAAGACTAGGAAACTGCTGATCCCGCCTGCCGTCCGCACACCGCAACGCTCCCGGAGTTGTGATTCGGCGCCGAGCAACGAAGACGGTAGGCTGACGAGGCTGCCGGTCAAATCAAGTTCGACTGCCTGAATGAGGACGGTGCCCGGGTTTCCGAACTGCGAATCGGCGGTCACGGGGCTGTCGGAGGCAAGGAAGAAGTCCGATAAGATATTGATGTTGCCCCCGTTGTTATTAATCGCGTCAGCTGTGATCGGGCTGTGGTCCAGCACCAGAAAGTCGGGATCGATGATAATGTTGCCACCATTGTCGCCCGCCGAGGCGGTAACGGTGCTATCGAGTAGATAGATCAACGAGCCGACCGTGAGCGTGATATTGCCGCCGTTCTTGCCCGCTGTGGCGTCAAGGCTGCTATTGTGCAGACTCGCCTGAGAGCTGGCGGTGAGGGTGATGTTGCCGCCGTTGTCGCTTGCCGAAGCGTCAAGGGTGCTATTGAGCAGGGAGGCCTGAGAGCCAGCGTTGAGCGTGATGTTGCCTCCATTCTTGCCCGCCGAGGCGTCGAGGGAGCTATCCTGCAGATCGACCAGAGAGCCGACGTTGATGACGATATTGCCTCCATTCTGCGAGGCGGCGGGAACGGCAATGCTGCTGTTGCCCGTCAACTGCAAAGCATCCTGCACGGTCAGCGAAATGTTGCCCGCATCGCCAGAGCCCACGGTGGAACATTGAATTGAAGAGTTACCGTCAAGCGACACGTCCGTGGCATTGATGGTGACATCGCCGCCGGCGCTGCC
>Ga0187861_10000948_pt1 | contig 31701 bp, 29 predicted proteins | sample June2016WEW_10_1_3_FD_132986 | JGI IMG/M metagenome (GOLD analysis project Ga0187861, IMG submission 132986) | Peatland microbial communities from SPRUCE experiment site at the Marcell Experimental Forest, Minnesota, USA - June2016WEW_10_100 | ecosystem: Environmental > Terrestrial > Soil >...
CGGGATGACGACGAATCCCTCTCGTGTCACCGGGAGCTGGTACGCCAATTCCACATCCCCCGTCAGGATGAGGACCAACTGGTCACCGGGGCCGAGGCGGTAGTCCGGGTCCACCGGGCCCGACGCGAGAGGATTGAACTGCGTCGTCGTGCGCCGGAAGACGTCGAGGCCGAACACCCGCGGGCGATGGACCCGCTCCGCCAACCGGAACGTGGCCAGCGAGTCCATGCGCAGGAACCCGAGCGTATCCCGCTTGGTCGGGATCGAATCCACGCCGATTGAGAAACCGAGGGAGTCGAGAAGCAGGGAATCGTCGCGCGTGAGGAAGATCGAGTCGCGGCGCGCGCCCAGCGTGTCCGTGACGGCCCCGAACGTGCCGATGCCCAGGACGGAGACCGCGCGGAGCATCTCCTGCGTCGGGTTGGGGGCCGCCTGGCCCGCTGGAGCCGCCCCCAAGTACTGGTCAATCAGATTCTCCGGGTAGCCGGCTGCGCGCAGCCGCGCCCGAATCTGGTCCGGCGTCAAGCCGCTGCTCTGGATCGCCTGGCGGATCTGGTCGCCCATGCCGGGCTGTTGGGTGTACTGCTGGAGCTGCTGGTCGGAGACGTTGGCGGGTCTTGTAGGTACCTGCTGCGCGGCGACGCTGGGTGTCAGGGGCCAGGTGTCGGGTGTCAGGGACCCGCCCGCCGCCCCAAGGCCCAGCGAGCCCAACTCGATGGCCACGAGGGTCAGGAAGGACCGCCTGAGAACCTTCCAGGCGCCCTGGTGAGCCGGGCTCGACCCGTTACGCCGACGCGTCACGCTCCACGTCCGGTTCATCGCGGTACGTTCGCCCTTCTCGATGTCCTGCCCCGGATGCTGCAAAGTACTCTGCACGGCAAAGCAAACATGGGGCTGCCCGACGGTTCAGTCAAGAGACAGCGGCCAAGTATCGAAGGGGCAGGAGGTTTGCGCAACAGCCGTCACCGGCAGGCGCGTGAATTCGCGCCACGCCGGCATGTTAGGACGACGCCGGCGAGGAGGTCTCGTTGAGCTTCCCCTCGCGGCGCGCCTTGATGGGGTCGCCTTTCCACCAAGCCGAGGTTCAGCGTGCCGGGGTGGTGGAACTGGTAGACACAGCTCCCTCTCAAGGTGCTGGGCGAAAGCCCGTGCGAGTTCAAGTCTCGTCCCCGGCACGATCCCGGCACGGAATCAGGTGGAACGCATTGCGTTCGCCCGGGTGAACGCTTACACTAACTCGCACCTTGAGAGGGAGCTGAGTCGGTTTCAGCCGCCCTGGGGCCGCCGAGAGACTGGCGGCCCCGACTTTTCGAGAGTTGAGTGCTCGCGGGCCGTGAGGACGGAAAGGTCGCCGTCGCCACCCGCCCAGCGGCGGGTTCAGGAGATCCAGAAGTCATCGCCTGGCGCGGTTCGCGAGCGGCGGGGGGATCCGAAAGGGTCCCCCGCTTTGCATTGGTTTCACGTGATCTGGCCCCCGGCGGCAGCGCGAGGCTCCTGAAGACTCGCGCCAGACCGGCACACCGGGTTACCATATTCGCCCCATGCCCAAGCCACCCGAGTTCGCTCGCACCCGGAGTCCGCTGCCGAAGGACCGCCGCATCAAAGTCGCCCTCGTGGGCTGCGGCCGGATATCGAAGAGCCACCTCGACGCACTCGAAGCGCACACGACCGACCTCGAGCTGGTGGCTGTTTGCGACACCGACCCCAAGGCTCTGGCCGCTGCACAGGAGAAGACCGGCGCCGTGGGGTTTCCTTCCCTCGATGCCCTCCTCGCCGAGTCGGACGCGGAGCTGATCGTCCTCGCCACGCCGAGCGGCCTGCATTCCGCCCAGGCCATCCAGGCGGCGCAAGCGGGCCGGCACGTGATGAGCGAGAAGCCCATGGCCACCCGCTGGGACGACGGGAAGCGGATGGTCGAGGTGTGCGACAAGGCCGGCGTTCAGCTCTTCGTCGTGAAGCAGAACCGGCTGAACCCCACCGTGCGCCTGGTCAAGCGCGCCATCGCCAAGAACCGGTTCGGGCGGATCTACACGGTAACGTGCAACGTCTTCTGGACGCGGCCGCAGGAGTACTACGATTCGGCGAGGTGGCGTGGCACGTGGGAGTTCGACGGTGGCGCCTTCATGAACCAGGCGAGCCACTACGTCGACCTCCTCGACTGGCTGATCGGGCCGGTCGAGTCGGTGTACGCCTACACCGCCACCCTCGCCCGCCGCATCGAGGTGGAGGACACGGGCGTCGCCGCCATCCGCTGGCGGAACGGCGCCCTGGGCTCGATCAACGTCACGATGTGCACCTACCCCAAGAACCTCGAGGGCTCGGTCACGATCCTCGGCGAGAAGGGCACGGTGCGTCTGGGCGGAGTCGCGGTGAACAAGATCGAGCACTGGGATTTCAAGGAGCCTGACGCCGAGGACGACGCGAAGTGGCAGGATGCGAGCTACCAGCCCAGCTCGATCTACGGTCAGGGCCACGCGCTCTACTACGACAATGTGATCAAGGCATTGCGGGGCGAGGCGCCGGCGGAGACGGACGGTCGGGAAGGGCTGCGCTCGCTGGAGCTGTTGATAGCGATTTACCAGTCGGCCCGCGACGGCCGCCAGGTAGGCCTGCCGCTGGAGTACTGAGAGCGCCGCCGAGTGCCCCCGCCCGCCCGGGCGGCGTTCGTTTGATCGGCAGTGGGTTCATTCCGGTATCGCTCTCCCGGACTCGCTGTCTATCTTCGGCCCATTGCTCACCTGCGCCGTACCCCGGTAGATTTGGTCATACTTCTGACCAGTTTCTCGGGGGCGGCATGAGGGCGGTGCCACTGGCGATGGCGAAGGCGAAGCTGAGCAGCTTGCTCGACGCGGTCGCGACTAGCGAAGAGAGCGTGACCATCACGCGGCACGGAAGACCGGTGGCGGTGCTCGTCAGTCCCGACGAGTTCGACGGCTGGCAGGAAACGCTCGCGATCCGATCGGACCCCGCGCTGATGCGTGAGATCCGTCGCGGTCTCGCGGCGCTGCGGCGCAGCCGCAGGCTCTACACGCTGGATGAGCTGTTCGAGCCGCCGAAGGAGCGGTGACGGCCCGCCGCCGGGTGCGGGTTCCCGCGGAAGTGGTGGCGCTGCTTCGAGGCCTGCACCCGGAGTTGAAGCGACGAATCCGGGCCGGCTGTGACCGGCTCGTGCAGGATCCCGGGGTGGGCAAGGCGCTCCGGGGCGAATTGGCCGGACTGCGGAGCCTGAGAGTCGGGCGAATCAGAGTCGTGTATCGCGAGTCTCCCGCCGCCATCGACATCGTGGCGGTCGGCCCCAGGGATCGAATCTACGAGGAGACCCTGAGACTGGTGCGGCGCTAGAAGAGCCCGACGCTGACAGCCCCGCCCCGGAGCCGCACACCGGGCAGCGGGAAGTGCACTTGGTCGAGCACGGCGGCGACCTTGGGCCACCAGCTCGCGCGGACCGGCAGGCCGCGCAGCTCCAAGTCCAGCGCGGCGTACCATTCGTGCTGGGCCGGGAACTGCGTCACCCACGCTGGCGTCGAATGGCCGACTGCGACGCCGAGCCAGCGCGGCCACCACGCCGGCCCGACTCCACCCCGCGCCGGATTGATGCTCAGGTAGTACCGCTGGCCCGAGTAGTCGCTCAGCAGGTTCGGCTCGCCGGCTGCGTTTCGATGGCGGAACTCGACCGACGGCCAGTACCACCCCTTGAGGCTCACCGCCCGCGTCGCCGGCCACCGCGTGTGCACCACCGGCAGCAGCGCGCCCACCGCATTCGCCAGGTTCTTCGCGGTCTCGAAGCCCGTCGAGTGGAAGCCGTCCACGATCTTCTTGGGGAGCCCGACGGCGAACGCGGTCGCCGCCCCGAGCCAGGCCGCAGTCATCGGCGGCGCGCAGGCCCGCTCCCACGCCAGCGCTGCCGCCTGCGATGCCTCGTAGGAGGCCATGACGTGGAGCAGGTAGTCCTGTCCGGCCGCCGGGCTCCCGCCGTCGTTTACCCAGCTGAGACGGAAGCTCCCCACGGGTCCCTGCCACCAGTCGGAGGGGTGGAAGGCGGCCGCGAGGGCTTCGCCGGCCACGTACGTGCCGGCAATGACGGCGGCCCGGCCCCCGCGGATGGTGGAACATTCCTGAGCGGAGAGGGAGCCCGCGGCCAGCGCGACCGCAGCCACCGCAAGAGCGCCGCCCGCTCTCACTGCACGGCCCCGAAGCCAACCAGCTGCAAGTCGCCGCGTCCAAGGCGGCCGCGAACCGGCGGCGAGAGCAACGCCGCCAGCTCATCGGCCCGTTCCGCAGCGTAGCTGTCCAGTAGTCTGAGCGACGGGTCCGCACGGCCCGGGTGCACCATCAACTCTGTGAGTCCCTCCGGCAGGTCGTCGAGCAGCGCGAGAAGGTCCGACTGGAACCGCGCCCCGCCGCGCAGAGCCAGGCCGCGGAACGACGCAGTGCCCATCGGCCCGGCGGGCACGCCAAGCAATATCCACGCAACGGCCAGCGCGGCGCGCTTCACAACGCCGGAGAAGCGGGCGGGATGCGCGAAGAGCGGCTCGACAGGCCGCCTCACCCACGAGAGCCCTGTGGACGTCGCGGCGGCAGTCAGCGCGCCGCGCACGACCGCCAGTGCGTGCACGTGGTGGTGGCTGTCGGCGTGACTCACCTTGAGGCCCGCGCCGGTCAAGCGCGCCAACTGGGCATCGGCCTCGCGACGCACGTCGCCCGAGCGGACCCTGCCGGCGAGCGCCCGCCGCATCAATTTCGCGAAGGTCAGGAACCGGCCCGCCCCGTCCACCAGGCTCGGCACCGCTTCGGCCGGCGAGACCGGCACGCCCATGGTGAGGTTGAAGTGGAGTCCTACGTCCAAACGGGAGCCCAACGCGCAGGCCCTGCGCACCGCGTCGTCGAACCCGGGAGTGTTCACCATCATCGAGGCCGAAGTCACAACGCCGACCCCGACGGCGTCCTCGATCCCCGCGTTGACGCTCGACGCGAGCCCGAGGTCGTCGGCGTTGATGATGAGCTGCTTAGGCGTACCGCCCCCGGAAGCCGTTCGACCTGATCCGCGCCAGGTCGCGCACCATTCGCCACCCGTCGGCGACGAACCTCACGGTCGTCGGCTCGCTGTCGTAGTGGAACGTGACGGGAATCTGCGTCATGCGTAGTCCGTGCAGGTGCGCGACGTACAGGAGTTCCACGTCGAAGGCGAACCCGGCGATCGTCAGCTTTGGCACGATCCGTTCGGCGGCCGCGCCCGTGAGCCCCTTGAGGCCGGCCTGGCTGTCCAGGATGCGGGGAAGGACGGTGTGACGCACCAGCGCGTTGAAGATCCGACTCAGGAGGTGGCGCGTATACAGGTATCGAAAGAACACCGGACTCATCACGTAGCGCGACTCGGTGAGCACCCGGCACGCCACGACGACGTCACTCCCCGCCTCGAGCGCCGCCAGCACCTTGCCGATCTCCTCGACCGGATACGAGAGGTCCGCATCAAGGAAGATCCGGAATGCGCCTCGGGCGGCAAGGAGGCCACGACGGACGGCGCTCCCCTTGCCGCTGTTGACCTCGTTGCGCACGAGCACGAAGCCGTCCGCCGCGCCCCACCCGTCGAGGATCCGGGCGGCAGGGGCGTCACTCCCGTCGTCCACCAGCACGACTTCGGTGGGGAACGGTCGCGTGCGGCGGAACTCGGCGACGGCCCGAAGGTGATCGGGCAGGCGGTCCTCGCCGTTCCGGACGGGAATGATGACGGAGAGTTGGATCGGTGCGGCCACGAGTGCTCCCACCAGGGCACGGCGGCTCTGCCCGCGCATAGCGGAGTATGGGTTCCGGCGAGCGGTCGAGCAAGGATTGTCGTAGCCCGGGGCTCGGCGTAGGTTCGAGGCCGACTGTGTTCGCGTCACGGCGGTGGACGTGGTGGGCGCTCGCGCTCGCCCTCGGCTGCGCGGCGCAGCTCGCCACGGCGCTCTGGCGGCTGCACGGCGCCGCGGACCCGTATACGGCTGACGACGACGAGCAGTTCTACGTGGCCATGATCCGCCACGCGGCTTCCGGCCCCGTCCCCGTACCCAACTTCGGCGACCCGCAATGGCCGCGCGCTCGCAGCCCGTACGGCTGGGTGATGCCGGCTGCGGTCGCGCTGCCCCTGCGCGCCGGCCTCCCCGCGGGCTGGACGATCGACGCGCTGCGGGTCGTCGGCAGCGGCGCGAGCGCCTACCTCCTCATCCGAATCGGCGCGCTCGTCGCGACGCCCGAGGTGGGGGCGGCCATGGCCGCCATCCTGCTCCTCGATCCCGGCGCGGTGGACGGCAAGCCTCTGCTCGCCCTGATGGGCCGCGCCGCGCCGGCCTGGGACGTGGCCGGCCAGCTTCCGCTCTCGCGGCTGTACAACCCGGGCCTCGTGCTGCCGCTGTTCCTCTGGGCCGTCTTCGCACTCCTGGCGATGGCGGCGCGCCATCGGCCGCCAGGCCCCCGCATCACGACGGTGGCCGCCTTCGCCGCCCTCGGCGCCTGCGCCTTCTTCTACTGGTGGACCGCGGCGGCCGGCGGCGCCACCGCCTACGCGCTCGCGTTCAGGCGCCGGCGCGGGCAGACTGCGTGGGCGCTGGTCGCCCTCGGGGCGATGCTGGCGCTGGTGGCGCTCAACCTGGCGATCGGGCAGACGGGCGTGACAAGCCTGCAGCTCGGACTGCGGCTCGGATTCTGGCGCACCCACACGCCGTATTTCGTCACCCACGCCGCGTTCTGGGTCGGAGCCGCCGCCGGGGCGTGGCTGCTCCTCGGTCGCTGGCGCGTTCCCGCGGCGGCAGCGGCGCTGGGCGCGCTCACGCTCGGCACGTGGGCCGTGGTGCTCGGGCACACCGTGCTGAGCGGCTGGGACGTGGAGAGCAACCATTTCAGGCCCGTCCAGGGCGCCATGACCGTCATGACCGGGCTCACGCTGCTCTACTACGCCTGGAGGCGGTGGGGGAAGAGCGTGCCGGTGCGTGTGGCTGGAATCGGCCTGACCCTGGTGGTCGGATTCGCAGGCCCATTCTGGGCCGTGCGCGGCCTGACGGCTGCGGAGTTGAACGGCGCTCCCAGCGCGCCGGCGCAGGCGCGTGCGTGGTTGAGGAGAGGCGCTGTGCCGGACGATGCCGTCGTCCTGGTGCCCAGGGCGTTGCGAACGCCGGCGGCAGCGGTGCACGCCGGCGTGGTCTACGCGAACCCGTACCTGTTCGGGTGGGCGGTGCCGGACTCCGTGATCTGGGATCGCCAGGTGTGTGCGGCCGTCCTCACCGGCGAACCTCCGGCACGCGTGTTCGGCGACGCGATGCACGTGTATCCGTATTTCTGGCCGGTGTGGTGGCTGGGTCGGCCGCCCGGCATTCCCGTCGACGGCCTCGACTCCTACATGCCGATCATTCCACGCCTGGCGGTGCGGCTGCGCGTCGCCGTGGCGCGCGCCGCCGCCGACGGCGGACAGCTCCGTGTCGCGTGCCGGGACGCGCCCGACTACGTCCTCGCCATCGGTCCCGTCAGCGTCCGACGCGCGTTGGCGGCTGGCGCGGCGCTCGGCGCGCGCGTGGGATGGATGGCGAGCGACAGCTCCGCGGTCTGGCTACGGCTTTTCCGCCACGCAGAGTAGGGACACGCCGATCGGGAGATCGGCGCGCGCCAGCAGGGGAGCCTCGGCCTCGAAGATCAGCTTGAGCAGCGCGTTGACCGGGCGCGACGGCAGCTTGGCCTCCTCCGCGCCGGGAAGGCGCAGAATGCGGGAGAGCAGCCGAACGGCGGCGATGGGTCCCAGCAGCAGAGAATTGAAGTAGGTGACGCGTCGGATGCGGAAGCGCGGCTCGATGGCGGCGACCAGCGAGCCGCGGGTGTATCTGCGGCGGTCGTGAGTGAACTCGTCCGCCTGCCCCCGGAGCCAGGGCAGCGCCGGGACTGTTGCGAGCAGGATGCCGCCGGGCAGGAGCAGCCGTGCGGCGAGCGCGAGCGCGGGCCGCTCGTCGTTGAGGTGCTCGAGCACGTCGGCCAGCAGCACGACCCTGCCGGGAGGCTGCTCGGCCGGCAGCGCCTCTTCCCCGAGCGCCAGGTCCGCTTTGTGGACGTTGGCGCGCCCCAGCGAGTGGGCAAGCACCACCGCAGCGTCCGCGCTATCGTAGCCGACCGCCGGGCCGAACCGTTCCAGCAACCCCAGGTTGGCGCCCACGCCACAGCCCAGGTCGTACAGCGTTCCGCGGGGCGCCACGCCTGCCGCGAACAGGTCGTTCAGGACGCGACCGAGGATCGCCCGGCGGCCGCACCACCACCAATGGCGGCGCTCATCCGCCGCCATCATGCGGTAGGCGGACTCGTCCACGGCGTCGCCTCGGCATCCGCCGCCAGACGGTGGCGGTGGAGCATGGCGACCTTGATCAGCGCCCCGAACAGGAACCACCAGATGGTGCCGTGGGGCGCAGTGGAGAGCGGCGAGCCGATCAGGACCAGGATCCCTGTGCCGAGCACGAGAGGCCCCACTCCCAGCGCGAGGTCATCGAATTCGGTGCGACGCAGCATCCGCGTCGCGCGGTGCGCGTACGGAAGCAGGCCCACCACCAGCAGCGCGAGCAGCGCGACGCCGACGAACCCCATTTCGACCGCCGCGCGGCCGACGTCGCCGTCGCTGAAGACGAAGTACCCCGACGGCATCCCCATCGCGATGGTGAACGGCACGCCGACACCCGAGCGCCCGAGCCCGAGGCCGAAGGGGTTATCGGCGAGCGCGCGAGCCGCGATGGTGATGGGCGCGTAGACGTAGGTCCAGAGGTGGCCCTCGCTGAGGTAGATCGTCGCGTAACGCTCGAGAATCTTCCCGGAGGTCACCAGCATGGCGGCGTGCAGCGCCGCGAGCAGCGCGGGCAGCAGCAGCATCTGGCGCAGCTTGAGGCCGCGATATGCGGCTGACAGCCCGAGGCCGAGGAGGAGAGTGACCAACCCCGCGCGCGTGCCGGAAACGGTCAGGCCCACGAAGCAGATCGCGATCAGCAGCAGGCCCATCCAGCGCTGGATGCGCGGCTGGTGGGTGCTCAGGACCCTGCCGGCCGCGAGCATGATCGCGAAGACCATGAAGCCCGCGAACGGCGCCGGAAAGGTGAAGGTGGAGAAGGCGCGGAACTGGCGCGGGCCCCCTCCCGCCGCCGCGTAGAAGGTGGTCTCGCCATGCCGCACGGCGGCCAGCCCGGAGACGCCGAGAGCGGCCTCCGGGCCGGCGCGGTACTGGAGGATCCCATAGACCGCCGTGATCAGGCCGAGGATGAGGATGAGTCCGACATACGCCCGCACCTGGCCACCGCTGCGGATCGCGGTGAGGGCGAGGAGGCAGCAGATCGGGAAGGCCGCCCAGGCGCGGAGGCCGGCGGCCTCAATCACCAGCGGCGTCCCCGGCACCATCAGGTAGAGCATCGGCACCGCCACGAGCGCGAAGACGCGGAGCGCGAAGTCGCCGGGCGCCGGGATCTTCGCCTTCCGGATGGCGAGCCCCGCGAACCAGTAGAGGATGGCGGCGATCATCAGCCCGTCCGCCGCGGCGTACGGCACGATGCCCGGGACGCGGTCCTTGAGCCATCCCTGGAAGGTGGCGGCGGCAATGCTGCCCATCATCGCCAGATGAATGGGCGTGTCGGCGCGGAAGATGTCGGTCCACCGGTTGCGGAGCCCAGGGGGTGCTTCCCAGGAGCCGGCCGGGGTCACGCCGCCGTCCTTCGGTGCGCGATCTCACGGCACAGGCCGGCCAGGGCGCGCACCTGTCGCGTGGGGTCGCACAGCGTCCGCGCCCGCGCGGGGCCGCCCGCTCCCAGCGCCGTGCGCCGCGCCGGGTCGCCGAGCAATGCGGTGAGCGATCGGGCGAGCGCTGCGGGGTCGCCTGCCGGCACCAGCACACCGCACGAATCGTCCACGATCTCCTCGGCCGCTCCATGCCGCGTCGCCACGACAGGCAAGCCGGCGTACAGCGCCTCGACCACCCCCAGGCCGAATCCCTCCGGCTCCGTACTCGGCTGGCAGAAGACGTCTGCGGCCGCAAGCAGGTCGGGCAGATCGGAGCGGAGCCCGAGGAAGTGCACGCGATCCGCGAGCCCAAGGCCTCGCGCTGCCGTCTGCAGCGAGCGCTCGTAGCCCTCCTCACGGGGCCGTTGGGCGCCGCCCGCCACCCAGCACTCCCACCCCCGCACGTTCGCCAGAGTGGTCAGCGCCTCGAGCAGCACGCGGTGGCCCTTGCCCTCCTCCATCCTGCTGGCCTGCAGAAAGACCACCTCGTTCTCCCGCGCTCCAAGCGCACGTCGCCGCTCCGCGCGCTCCTGGGCCGATGCCGCGGCGGGGGCGGCGACGGGGGGAGCAATGACGGTGTACGCAAGACCGGGGAAGAGTCGGGGGAGCGCTGAGGCCACGAACCGGCTGGCGCAGACCGCATGCTGGGGTCGGGTTCCCCGCGCCCAGCGCTCGAGCCAGCTGGGTCCGGCGGCCACACCGTGCAGCCAGAAGATCGAAGGGACGCGCGCCGCCTGGATCACGGGGCCAAAGATGGCCTGCGACCACGCGGAGTGGCAGGTCGCAACCCCGATCTCCGACGTCGACAGGTGATCGCGCAAGTGACGCCGGCCTCGGACCACCGTCCACGGGCGGCTGATCCGGACGTCCCCGATCAGGTCCACCCGCGCGCCGGCCTCGCGCACTTCCGCGGCGAGGCGCCCATCGAAACAGAGCGCGAACCGGTGCTCGACATCCGGGGCCGCCTCCGCATGCCGGGCCAGGTTCACCAGGATCGTCTCGACGCCGCCGTAGACGTTGCCGGCGTGGACGTGCAGCACGCGGACCGTCATCGGCGCTGCGCCAGCGCGCGCTCGTACACGCCGAGCGTCTCGCGTGCCACGCTGTCCCAGCTGCGGTGCGCGGCGATGGCCCGACCGCCTTCGGCCAGGCGCGCGCGCAGCACGGGCTCGGCAGCCAGCACCCGGAGCGCCGCGGCGGCGGCTTGCGGGTCGTTGCGCTCCAGCACCCATCCCGAGCGGCTGTGCTCGATCAGCTCGGAGACGCCCGCCTCGCGCGAAACGATGACCGGCAACCCGTGGGCCATCGCCTCCGCCACGACCAGGCCGAAGGTGTCGTAGATCGAGGGATGGAGGAGCACGTCGGATGCGGCGTGCGCCTCGGCCAGGGAGAAACCGCTGGGCGCCCAAAGGACCCGCGACGAGAGAGGAGAGGAGCCGCCCGCCGAGCGGCTGAGCACGAGGAGGTGCACGCGCTCCGCCAGATCGAGGGCCTGGACCGCCACCCGGAGGCCCTTGCGGGGATCCCCGACGTACAGGGCGACGAACGCGGTCGACGGGAGCCCGAGGCGCCGGCGCGCGTCGGAGCGCGACGCAGTGGGCAGCGAGCGATCGAAGCCGTGGGGAATCACGGTGACGTCGCGGGAGCGGCCGTAGCAGCGCGCCACGTCCGCCGCGGCGCGGGCGCTCGGGACGATCACTTCGCGGGCCCCGGTGGCGAGGAGCCGCGCCTCACGGTGTTCGGCGAAGGCTCCGAACAGCCGCTCGCCCCACGGCGGAGGCACGCCGGCCTGGCGTGCCGCTTCGCGCCAGGCCCTCAGCACGATGTGCGCCGTCACGACGTCGGCCGTGGAGGTCACCCACCCCTGCGCGTGGACCAGGTCGTGAGAACGGCGCACCGCCGCGAAGGCGGCCGGGAACGAGAGGATCGTCGCGTAAGCGGGCCGCGCCAGGGCCGGCACGCGGACGACCTGGATCTCGGGTGGCAGACCGGGGCCGACGGTCGCGGCGTACAGCGTTACCTTGTGTTCGCGGGAGATGCGCTTCAGGATCTCGAAGGCGTAGCCGCCCGTGCCGTCGGCAGCGTCTACGTGGTGGGCGACCAGAGCGAGGTCCACGCTGGAGACTATGGAGCGATGAGAGGCGACGCAATCCAGGTGCGGTTCGCGGGGCGGCGCGCCGTCGGCTCGCTGGCTGATCGCGCGGCGGGACTGGCGCGCCATTTCCCGGGCGACCTGGCTCCGAGCTTCGAGTTCCGCGCCGGACCCGGCGCCGCCGGGGCCTGGCACGCCTTCCGCGAGACGCTCGAGGCGTCGCGATCCCACGACGTGGTCTGGCTTCTCTCGCAGCATCCCGCGCGGCTGGTCGCCGCCTGGATCGGCCGGCTCCTGTTCGGCACGCCGTTCATCGTGGACACCGGCGATCTCCTCGAGGAGTCGGAGCGGACCGCCGGTCGCGGTCCCGTGCGCTGCCTGGCGGTGCGCCTGGTCGAGCGGGCCAGCGTGCGCTGGCCCGACGCGGTGGTGGTGCGTGGGAGCCGCCACGTGGAGCTGCTGGAGCTTTGGGGCGTGCGCGGGGCCGTGCTCATCCCCGACGGCGTGGATTGCGGGGCGTTCGTCGGCGCTGACCGCGAGGGTGTGCGGCGCGCGATCGGGGCCGGTACGTCGGCCGTCGTCGGCGTCGTGAGCACGATCGGCTGGGAGCCGCGCCTCGGCCTGCCGAGCCCCGGATGGGACGTGGTCGAATGCCTGGCCCGGCTGCCCGACCTCGACCTGGTCGGGCTGATCGTGGGCGACGGCCCGGGCCTCGCCGGCCTGCAATCGTTCGCGGCACAGCGCGGAGTCGCAGACCGCATGCGCTTCGTGGGACGCCAGAGCCTCGAGGCGCTGCCGGGCTACCTCGCGGCGATGGATGTCTTCCTGCACACGGCGCTCAACAACCCGATGTCTCAGGTGCGTACGACGGGCAAGCTCCCGCTCCTGCTGGCCGCGGGCCGTGCCGCCGTGGTCTCGCGGGTCGGCGAGGCGGCACGCGTGCTGGAGGGCACCGGAATGCTGCTCGACTTCGACGGGACGCCCGAGCAGTATGCGGCGCTGCTGGCTGAACGGGTGCGTGCCCTGGTCGCGGCGCGGGCCTTCGATCGGTGGAAGGAGACAGGCCCGGCCATTGCGCGCCGGGAGTTCGATTACGCCCTTCTGTCGCGGCGCGCCGAAGCGCTCGTCAGGCGCCTGGCGGCGGCGCGGTCGCGCCGACGCTGATCATCCCGATCCCGCAGCCGTCCTGATCGGGGTCGGCCACCAGCTCGCCGGCCGCCGGGCCGAAACGTCCCTTCAGCTCCGCCCACAATTGCGGTACGCCCCCCGAGTCCGACGGAGTGTCTTTCCCGAAGCGGGCGCGGTGATCCGGCACGATGTCGTGGAACGCCACGAGCCCGCCGGGCCTCACCAGCGACACGTAGTTGTTCCAGTCCGCCGCCACGCCGTCGTAGCGGTGATCGCCATCGATGAACAGGAAATCCACCGGCGCCCCCCCGAAACAGGATGCGACGCGATGTCGGACCGCGGGATCGCGGGAGTCGCCCTGGAGGCACTCGACGCGCTGCTGCAGCCTCGCGAAGCGACGCAACGCCCGCCTCCGTGTCCAGGGCATCTGCAGGTCGAGCAGGACGATGGTCGCGTCCGGGGCGGCGGCGCGGGCGAACAGGAAGCTCGTGCCGCCGAGGAACGGTCCGATCTCGCAGACGCGCACCGGCCGCAGCGCCGCCACCCGCGCGACGAGCCCGACGATTTCGGAACGCACCTGCAGCGGCCGGAAGTCCTCGAAGCGCCAGAGGAGGTCGAACGCGGCTTCGAAGCTGGAGAGCCCCTCCGCCTCCCGCATCAGCCGCCCGGCGCGGGCAGAGAGACGCAGCGAGCGGATCGCATCGCGCGCGGCTCGCCGCAACACCCTGTCGGGAGGCATCCAGGTCATGTGCGGGCCCCCCGGCCTCGCGCCCGCAGCAGGCCCGGCGCATGCGCGCACGCCCAGCCACAGGCGCGGAGGAAGGTCGTGAACTGGCGCGGCTGGGCCGACAGGCGCCGCACGGCCTCCAGGAGGACGTAGCGGGCGATGACCGACGGCAGCGCGCTGAGCCGCGCGTGCAGGAAATAGGTCGCGAGCAGGTTCTTGACCTTGTGGTACTCGATCTGCGAGGAAGCCGGGCCGGCGCCGGGTGGAAGGTGGACGACCCGCGCGCTCGGAACCACGGTGATCGGAATCCCCAGCCGCTGAGCGCGAAGGCACAGCTCGACGTCCTCGAAGTACATGAAGTACTCGGCGCGGAAGCCCCCCAGCGTTCGCAAGGCGTCCCGGGGCAAGAAGAGGAGCGCGCCGGGCGCAAACGAGACCTGGTACGGCTCGTCGCGCACGGCGGCGAGATCCTCCCCGGCTCCAATGACCTGCATCCGGAACGGAGGGCCAAGCGCGACCTCTCCTCCGGCACACCGGATCCGCCGCGTGCCGTCGTCCAGTATCACACCGGTCAGGACGGCGCGGTCTCGGCCCCTTCGGCTGCTCTCCAGGAACGCCTCCAGGCAGCCGGGCTGGACGACGATGTCGTCCTCGGTCAGCAGGACGTAGCGCCCGGTGGCCTGGGCGAGCCCCACGTTCATCCCGCCGGTGAACCCCAGGTTGGCGGAGAGGGCGAGCAGGCGCACCTCGGGGAAGCCGGCGACCACGTCCGCCACCGCGTCGCTGGAGGCGCTGCGGTTGTCCACGACCACGATCTCCCGACGCGCAATGCGCTGAGCCACGAGTGCGCCGAGCGCCTCCCGCAGGTAGGCGGGGCGGTCGTAGCTCAGGACGACGACCGACAGCACCGGGTCTTCGGCAGTCACCGTGGCCTGCCGCTGAGGAGCATCCGGGTCAGGCCCCACCAGACCCCGCCCTCGTACGTCGTCTCGTAGACGGCCATCGCGGGCCGTCGCGTTCGGAAGGCGCGGACGAATGCGCGGGGGATGGAGACGGGCGGCAGGTAATGCCGCAGGGCCTTGAGGCCGTGCAGCCGCACGATGGACTGCGCCCCCCAGACGCCGGCGGACCACACCTCGCGGAGCCTGTCCGGGTTGTAGTGCGCACACGCCGCCTCGCTGACCCAACGCGCACGAACGCCAAGCTTGGGGAACAGCGTCTGGTCGTCGAGGTAGCCGGTGTCATCGAAGCCGCCCACCCTGCGGAACTCGGAAGTGCGGATGGCCCGGTACACGATGCTTCCCTCGGCGAGTTGCGCGGGGCCGAGCATGAGCCGCCGATCGGGCGGCAGCCCGGCCTTGGCCTGGAGGCACCGTGCCCACACGTTCTCCGGGTTGGCCACATACTCCGTGGCGTGCGCCGTGCCGACGCACTCGCCCGCCAGAATCGGCCTCGCGAGCCGCTCCACGTAGTCGGGCCTCAAGATGAGATCGCCGTCCACGAACAGCACCACCTCGCCCCCGGCGGCCGCCACGCCGCCGTTGATGGACCGCGCCCTGCCACTATGCGATTGCGAAAGCAACTGGACGGTCTCGAAGCGCCGAACGACGTCCGGGGTCCGGTCGGTGGAGCCGTCGTCCACGACGATGATCTCGAGGGGCTGGTAGGTCTGGCTCAACAGGCTCCGGAGGCACTCGCCGATGTGACGCTCCTCGTTGTACACCGCGACCAGAGCGGTCACGAGCGCGTCCCGTGTCACCGGCTTCTCCCGAAGGTGCGCAGTCGTGCAAGGGGCCGGCCGAGGGGCTCCAGGGCACGCGCAACGTAGGGTCTGAGGGGCGGGCGCCGCGCCACCGGAATCATGACGAGCACGTAGAGCGCGCTCAGCGCCAGCCCGCCACCGACCAGCCAGGGAAGTCCGCTCGGTCTCTCGAGGCGGGAAACGGCCACGGCGAGCGCCGCGAGGACCGCCAGCCGCGCAGCCAACGGAAGGAGCGGTCTCAGCAGCTGGCCGACGGTTCCGCCGACTTCCCGCACGACGATCCGGAGCATGAGGGGCAGCGTCACGAGGACCGCGCCGGTGAGGGAGCCGAGCGCGCCCCCTGCGATTCCCAGCACGGGGACCAGAGCGAGCGTCACCGCCAGCGTCACCAGCCCCTGGCACGCACCCACCAGCGCTGTGGCGCGCTCGTGACCGAGCGAGTACGCGGTGTACACGATCGTCGTGGCCCAGTGGTTGGCCATCATCAGGAGGACGAAGAGCGCCGACAGCGTCAGGCCACCGAACTGAGCCGGCCCCACCCACCAGCGCACGAACGCCCCGTTCAGCGCGAGCACGATCACCGCGACCAGCCCGCTCGCCAGGAGCACTCCCTGCGTGAGCGCTGTCGTGACCTGATGAAGGCGCTCCCGCGACTCACGGACCCGCATTTCGCTGAGCCCGGGGCCCGCGGTGTGGGCGATCGCGTAGGGCAGGTTGGCGGCGACGGCGACGAGCTTCCCCGTGAGGACGTAGGGCACCACGCGCGCGGGGCCCAAGATCGCCGCGATGATCAGCACGTCGGCACCGTTGATCAGGAGGCTGGTAACCTGGCTCATGCTCACCCAGAGCGAGCGCGCCAGGTAGTCGCGCGCCTCCGCCCAGGTGAGCCGCGGGCTGTGCGACGGCAGCGCGGCCGGATAGCGCGATCGCAGCCGCAGCCATTGCACGGCGGGCGGCGACAGCTGGGTCACGACCCAGCCGGACGCTAGCGCGAGGAGGCCGTACCCGCCGAGCAGCATCGCGATGGACACGGCGGTCCCCGCCGCCCAGGCGCCCAGCTGCACCCACCCGAGGAACGCCAGGTCCTGGAGTCCCTGGAGCGTGGCACCGAACACCCGGAGCGGAAAGCTGATGACGTAGGTTGCGAGGATCACGCTCACCGCCGGGAGGAGCCCGGACCACTTGTGCGCAACGATGGCGCCGGCCGCCACGGCCAGCAGCGCCAGCGCCGGCGCCTGGAGGAGGACGAGCTGCGTGGCACTGCCCAGCAACCGGGCGACCCCCGACAGGCCCCCGGCGGCTTCACGCCCGGCGGCGAACGCCGTTTCGCGCGGCAGCAGCGCCACCACGCCCAGGTCGAGGAGCGAGAGATACGCGACGATTTGGAGGCCGACCAGCCAGAGCCCGTACTCGTGCTGTCCGAGTCGGCCAAGCGCGAAGCGCGTGAACCAGAGCCCGACGAGCAGCGCGGCGAATTGGTTGATGAGGGTGAGCCCCATCCCGCCCAGAAAGCGGCGGGTCCGGAACGAACCCTCAGCGGGCGCGCTGGAGGACAAGGAGCCCGTTCCAGAAGGTGGGGTGGCCGTTGCCGCCGGTGCGTCGGTCGAGCAGCACGCGATAGAGGCCGGGCCGCGCGGCCACGAAGTCGAACGTCGCGCGGCGCGGCTCGGGGAGGTTCGTGTCGTCCACCACGATCACGCACCCGGGAGCGAAGAACCGTTCGGCCGTCTCGAGCCCGCGGAGCTGGTTATCGTAGCCGTGCTCGCCGTCGTACAGGTAGACGCCGATGGGGCCCTCGTGCCGCTCGGCGAAGTAGGCGCGGTAGTCAATCTCGTGGAAGGTGTGGTGCGCGCTCCTGCGCCGCTCAAACCGGGCGAGGAAGGCGTCCTTCGGTCCGCCGAACTCGGAGAAGTTGTCCACGCCGACGCAGCGGCGGTCGGCGTTGCCTGCCATCCCCGCGAGGAAGGTGAATCCGTTCCACACGCCGACGTTGACGAAGACGGCCTCCGGGGGCATCAGGGAAACCGCGCGGTTGATGACGGCCGCGATCGCGAACGTGGACATCCGCGGGATCATGCAGAGCGGGCGAAGCAGCCGCCGCAGCCGGACGCCCCCATCCGGTACCCGGGCGATGACCAGGTCGAGCGGGTAGTGGAGGCGCTCGCACTGGTGCCGCAGCGACAGGTGCCAGCGCACCAGCTCCTGCTCCGGTTGAATCCACCGGAAGCCAATACCCGACGCGAATGACGCGAGGTCTGGTACCGTCATGGGGCAGCCACCGCGCGGAGCACCTCCGCCACTTCGCGAGCGAACCGGTCCGCAGAGAAGCGCTCCTCGGCGGCGCGCCGCGCCGCAGCGCGCATCGGCCCGGTGTCGGCCGCCAGCGCCGCGATCATCCGCTCGCTCAACGCCGTGACGTCGCCCGGGGGCACGCGCCACCCCGTCACGCCGTCCTCCACGATCTCACGTGGCCCGCCGGCGTCGGCCGCGATCACCGGCACGCCGGAGGCCATCGCTTCGGTGATGACCCGGCCGAACGGCTCGGGGCGGGTCGAGAAGTGCACCACCAGGTCGAACTCCGGGTAGAGCCGCCAGGGCTCGGGTTCGAACTTAAGAAAGTGGATCCGGTCGGAGAGCGGTTGCGGGCCCCGGGCGCCGGATGCGGAAGAGCGCCGCACTCGGCGTACCAGCTCCTCCGCATAGCCCTTCTCGGCCGCCGTGTCATAGATGGGCCCGCCGACAAGAACGAGATGGGCGTCCTCCAGCCGGCCGGCGGCGCGCTCGAACGCCTCGACGACCTTGAGGTGGCCCTTCCAGCGGGCGAACACCGCCGGCATCCCGACCAGACGAGCGTCGTGAGCAAGGGCGAGCTGGTCGTGGATCCAGAAGCTCCTCGCGGCGGGCTTGAAACGCACCAGGTCCACACCGTTGGCCACCACGCTGGGCCGCCCGAGCCCGGCCAGCTCCCACGCCGCGGCGACGGCGTCCGAGTTGGCGATCCGCGCGTCGGGCAGCGCCGCCGAGAGCGCCCGCCAGATCAGGTCGAGCCGGTCGGGCGGGAACTCGTGCAGGTGCCAGATGTGGCGGTGAGCGCGCAGCAGCGCGCAGGCCAGGTGCGCCTTGAAGCCATTGGAGTAGAGGATCGGAGGCCGTCTGCCCGATCCCGCGAGGGGCGCGACGGCCTGGGCGATCGCCTTCGACCAGCGCGCGATGCCCCGGCCGAACCGCAGCAGGCTCTCCGGGGAGAGCATCGAGCGCTGGGTGGCTTCGAGCAGCTCGTCGCCCGCGGGCGCCACGGCGACGGCCACGCCGGCGGCTTGGAGCGCGTCATGGAAGGGGCCGCTCTTGGGGAGCACGACCGTCGCTGCGACGCCGAGCGCGGCGGCGCGGGTGGCGAAGTCGAACAGCACCCACTCCGAGCCGCCGAGCGCGGCGCTCACGGACACGCACGCGACCGGAAGCGGCAAGACCGACCCGGTCAAGCTCCCCTCCCGCAGGCTCGGGTGTACGCCGCGATGGCCACCTCCGCGGCGGCAGACCAGGTGAACCGCTCGGCCACACGGCGTCGCGCGGCCTGACCCATCGCGGCCCCGCGGATCGGATCGGCGAGCAGGCCGCGCACCGCCTCACGCAGCGTGGTTGCGTCGGCCGGCGGCACCAGGAGGCCGGTCACGCCGTCGTCGACGATCTCCGGGAGCGACGCGACGCGCGAGGCGACCACGGGGATGCCGCGGCTCATCGCCTCGATCGCGACCAGCCCCAGCAGCTCCGTCACCGCCGTCGTGCCGCCGTAGCGGTCGGTCGACACCGACGGCACGACGACCACGGCGGCGCGTGCGTAGGCGCCCTCCAGCTGCCGGTCCGACGCGGAGAGCAGGAACGAGACCTGCTTGCCGGCGGCGAGCGCCCGCAGATCGGTGAGGTAGCGCGGGTCATACGATCGCCCGCAGAGGACGACATCCCATCCGGGCTCGGCCGCCTCGACGAGCACGTCGGCGCCCTTGTGCGGCAGCAGCCGGCCGACGAACAGGACCGTGCGGCCGTCGGCCGGCCGGGCGGCGACCGTACCCGAACCACCGTACAGAACGGCGTCCCGCGAGTCGGCCTCGCGCCGCGCTGCCGCGGCCGCGTAGCGCGACAGGTGCAGCAAGCCGGTGCACCAGGCCGTCGTATCCACGTATCCCGAGATGTCCCAGCCCCCGCCGCCGAGGTCGGTGACGAACCTGGGGATCCGGCGCACGCGCGCCATGGCAAGCGCGGCGCTGGTCAGCACGATGTGCTGCTGGAAACAGTGCACGACGTCGGCCTGCGCCACAGCGCGCCAGAGGCCGCGCGGGAACGGGTTGTGCGCCTGGCGCCGTACGTGGAGCCAGGGGCGGCGCACGACCACAGTGAGTGGGCCGTCGCGCCGGTCCTCGTCGGACCGGCCCGCGGCGTAGAGCGTGGCCGCGCCGAGCCGCGCTGCGACGGCGCGCGCCAGCTCGGTGGCGTAGCGCTCGCCGCCGCCGTAGACGCCGTCGTCGCCGAACAGCGCGGGGGATGTCAGAAGCACTCTCACTTCACCGCCACGAGCTCGAAATAGAGAAACCAGGCCGGAAAGAGCCAGGCCAGCCTTTCCTCGTACCACGCCGGCCACCGTTGCGCCACTCGGAAGAACAGGCGGCCCAGCACGCGGCCCTTGAAGAACAGACGCGCCGTGCGAATCCGAAAGCGCGCGGCGGAATAGTAGGCCAGGGGGTGCGCCCCGTCGAAGTAGTCGAAGGAACGGAGGCTGAGCGCGCGCCGGTGAGTGGGATCCGTGAACGCGTTGGCCGAAGAGAAGTGCGGCGTGGTGATGTACACGACGCCGTCGGGACGCAGGACGCGGTGGATCTCTTCCATCAGCGCCACGAGATCCTCGACGTGCTCCACCACATCGTAGGCGCCGACCGCATCGAAGCAGCCGGCCTTGAACGGGAGGCCCCCGGCGTCCAGATCCGCGACGACGTGCGGGTGTACGGCGCGCGCGATGTCGAGCCGCACTGCCCCGGCCAAGTGGTCGGAGCGCCCGGCGCCAATGTTGAGCTTCGCCAGGTCTGTGATGGCTGGCGCGGTCATCACGCGGCACCGTCCCGCGGGCTCAGGGGCCGGAGGACGTCACGCAGGCGGGCGACGTGGGCGGCGATGGAATGGCGCTCGCGCACCCAGCGCGATCCGGCCTCGCGCGCCCGCGCGGCCCAGCTGGGGTCCGAGAGCGTCCGGTCCAGCGCCGCGGCCAGCTCCGCTGGGGCGTGCGGGGGCGCCGTGATGACACCCAGGTCGGTGCGCGCCCAGTCGGCGATCCCGCCCACGCCCGTGGTCACCACCGGCCGCCCGGCGGCCAGCGCCTCGATGCCCACCAGGCCGAACGGTTCCGGCCAGAGTGAAGGAACGGCGACGGCGGACGCGCGGGCATACGCGGCGCGCATCGCGGCGTCCTCGAGGTGGCCGAGCAGGCGGATGCGCTCGCGAGCAGGGTGGGTGGCCACCGCACGCTCCGTCGCCCGCGCCCCGATTCCACTGCCGGCCAGCTCGAGCCTGGCACGCACGTGCATGAGCGCGAAGGCGTCGAGCAGCAGTCCCACGCCCTTTTCTGGCGTAAGGCGCGAGGCGCAGAGAATGACAGGTGGCTCGCCGGCCTGCGGCGGCGCGGGCGCCGCCGACTCGAGGTGGGTCGGCAGCGGCGCCAGCTGCGTCCGCGCAGGACTAGCTCCGTGGAGCGCCGCCTCGGCGGCCATGAACGAGGAGGCCGTGAACACGGCGTCGGCGGCCGCGAGCGCGCGCCGTCCGGCCGCCGCGCGGGACAAGCCTCGCACCATCGGACCGGGGCGGAGCCCGCCGCAGCGCAGCGCGTAGTAACGGAGCGCGCACGCGCCAGTCGCGCCGCGGATGCCACAGATGGAGCGAGTACGCCCGTAGTAGCGCGAGGCCGACGCGCACCACCAGCGGTGATCGTGACAGAAGATCGCGACGCCCATCCGCGCACGCCGCGCCGCAGCCAAGGTCTCGCCGCTGGGCGGGTAGTGGAAGAGGCACACGCCGCCCAAGCCGGCGAGGACTCCCGTCGCTTCACCCTCGCCGGCGCGCGGTCCGTCCCCCTCCGCGCTCCAGGCCAGCGACGTCACGGGCCAGCGCCCTGAGAAGTCACACGAACCGGCATGGTCGGTCACGACGCGGTGCTCGAGCGTCGGGTCGGAGGCGGCCAACAGCTCCGCGAGGTAGCGCTCGACGCCACCGACGACGGCGCCGGATAGGACGAAATGCGCGAGTCGCATCACGGGGCCACGGCGCCGAACTGGGCGTAGACGGCCCGGACCCGGTCAGCGGTCCGCTGCCAGGTCATCGTCCGGGCGCGTGCGCGGCCCCGGGAGATGAGCGCTTCGCGCCGAGCGGTCTCGCCGAGGATGCTGGCGACGGCGTCGCCGAGGGCGCCGGGCTCCGTGGATTCCACTGCTGTCCCGGCATCCCCCACCGTCTCCAGCAGCGCGGGCGCGCCGCTGGTGACGACCGGCAGCCCGGCGGCGAGCGCCTCCAAAGCCGGGAGGCCGAAGCCCTCGTACGACGACGGCATCAGCAGCACGTCGGCGGCGTGGTACGCGGCGACGAGCGCCGGTTCGTCCACGGCGGGCTCCTGCCGGACGAACGGCGCGAGAGCGGCCGCGGCGATCGCCCGCAGATGCGAGGCGCCGAAGCGCCCGCCGATCTGCACCAGCCGCGCGTCCATTCCGCGGCGCCGCAGGAGATCGACGGTCTGGATCACGACCTCCACGTTCTTGCGCGGGGCGCACGTGCCCACGTGGAGCACAACCGTCGCGCCGGTGTCCGCGCCGATCCACCCGCGGCGCCGGGCCGCGAGGAGGCCATCCGCCGGCCGGGAGAAGAACGCCTCCTCCACGCCGAGGGCCGCGACGGTGATGCGCTCTCCCGGGAGCCCGAGGAGGTGCCGTGCCTCGCCGGCGGTGAACTCGCTGTCGGCGATCCAGCGGTCCGCCCGGCGCGTCCAGTCGAGCACGCGACGCAGCAGCCGGTCGCGCACGCGATCCCGGATCGTGCGCCCGGCGGCGGCGATCACGTGGAGCGGATAGAGATCGTGGATGGTGATCACCGACGCCACGCCGGGGAACGCCGCCAGGCAGTGCGCGTAGGAGTGATCGGCGACATGCACGACGGCGGGGTGATGGCGACGCAGCGCCCTGGGGTAGCGGAGGTAGCGGGAGAGGTAGCGAGGCCCGCGCAACGTCGCCGCCTCCGGCGCCGACGCGGCCTCGGGCACGCGGCGCGCCAGCTCTCGTGCGTAGCGGTCCATGCTCGGCCAGGCCTCCAACTCGAGGTCCGGCACGATCAAGACGGGGGGCGCGGAGGCGGCCGAGGTGGACACTCCTAGACGCGGGCCGGGCTTTGGTACAGCGCCTCGATCCGGCGCACCATCCCCGTGACCTCGAACCGCTCGCGCGCCGTGCGCTCGCCTTCGCCTGCCAGCGCGGCACCGCGCTCGGGGGCGTCGCAGAGCGCCAGGAGCATGGCGGCCAGCGCCTCGTGGTCGCCGGAGGGAAAGACGAGGGCATCCCTGCCCGGCGTCACGATTTCGGCCACTCCGGCCTCCTCGCCCGCGACCAGCGGTGTCCCCGCGGCCAGCACCTCGACCGCGGTGATGCTGAACGGTTTCCGGCTCGCCGCGCAGACCGCGACGTCGAGTGCGGCGAGGCAATCCTCCATGTCGGCCCGCGAGCCGGCGAAGGTGACGCGATCGGCGATCCCCAGGTCGGCGGCGAGGCGCCGGAGGTCGTCGCCGTAGCGCTTCGGCGCTCCGGGGGGCGGCGACCCGAGCAGGACCAGGCGTGCCGGTCGCGCGTGAATGAGCGAGGCCGCCGCCCTCAGGATCGTCGGATGGTCTTTCTCCGGAACGAGCCGCCCAACCGCGCCCGCGACGAACACGTCCGCGTCGATGCCGAGGGCGGCGCGGCCGCGCTCGCGCCGCTGCTCGCGCGACTCATTTGGGAGGCGGGTTCCGGGATGGACCACCGCGATGCTGCGGCGCAGCGGATTCACCCGGCGCTGGTGCTGGGCCGCGCGCTCGGACGTCGCGATGATCAGGCGGCTCTTCACGAACGCCGCCGCCCGGTCCACGTGATGGCGCCAGGTGGCGATGCGGTGCTGGAACCACATGGCGGGAACGCCGGCGCGTTTGGCGGCGCGGCCGCCCGCCACGTGGCCCGCGGCCGTGGCGCTGTGGACGAGCTCGGTTCGGCTCAGGGCGACGACGTCGGCGATGGCGCGCACCGCCCGTCGTCCCGGGCGCGTCCGCTCGCGCACGGTCGCGGGCACCACGTACGTGGTGACGCCCAGGTCGTGGCGGCACAGCTCCACGAGGGGCCCGTCCTCGAGGAAGCAGACGGCGGGCTCTACGAGGGCGCGGTCGTGCAGGGCCAGGAGGTCGAGCGTCAGGCGCTCCGGTCCACCCATCGTCGCGCGCGGCGAGACGTAGAGGACCCGCAGCGGCTCGCTCATGCGGAGCCCAGCACTCCGAGAAGGAGGCCGGCGGCGACTTCGGTCGAGCCGCGCCCGGTGTAGAACTCGCGCCCCCGCTGACCCTGAGCCTCGCGCAGCGCGGGCGTCTCGACGAGGTGCGTGAGGCTCGCGACGAAGTCGTCCTCGGTCGGGGCGCACACGGCTGCACCGTCCAGCGACGGATCGAAAAGGGGCCCGCGGGCGCTCACCAGCGGCACGCCGTGAGCCAGCGCAGCCATCGCGCTGGTCCGGCGCAGCGTGAGGCCGTCCACGAACGGCTGGGCTGCGATGTCGAGGGCCCCGAAGATCGCGCTGGCCTTCTCCGGCGCGACCCAGCCCAGGCAGCGTGCCGGGGCACGGGCCGGGAACCCGACCGGAGGCGCCTCGGCGTGGCGACCGAAGAAGATCCACCGGACCTGGCCGCCGAGCGCGAGGGCGGCGCGCGCCACCCAGTCGCGGCGCAGTCCCGACGCGCCGGGGCTGAACACCCCGATCGCGATCTCCGAAGGGTCGAGCCCGAGCGCCGCGCGCGCCTCCGTCCGCGAGCCCGGGACGACCGGGATGGTGGAGCCGACCGGAAGGAGCAGCAGGCGCGCGCCCTCGCGCGCCGACTGTCCCGCAGCCTCAAGGAAGGCGGGCACGCTTGCGCAGACGACGTCGGAGAGGCGCACCAGCGCCCGCAGCTGCCAGCGCATCGGCCACCCGGTGACCCACCACGAAGGCCGTGTGAAGGGAACGTACGGCTCGTGCACGAACAGGCCGATCCTGACGCCGACGCCACGCAGCGCCCGCAACGCCATCACGAGCCACGGCGCCAGCCCGAAGCGGGCGTAGAGGAACGGGACGTACTGGATGAGGACGAAGCCGGCGCCTGTCCCCACCGCCGTCGCGGCCAGTCCGTGCTCGCCGAGCGGCGTCACGCCGAGCACCGTCTCGATGCCGCCCAACGCCTCGCCGGTGCGGCCGAGGACCGCGACGTCGGCCCCGCTCCCGGCGAGCGCGCGGGCCAGCAGGACGGTATGATCCGCCACGCCGCCCTGGGCCGGCGGCAGCGATGGGCAGTAGAGCGCGATGCGCGCGGCCCGGGCGCCGGACGGAACGCTGGACGGTGCGGCGGAGATCGCGGAACGCACGCCGCAATATGGGGTTGCCCTTCGTCGGGCGCTATGCTATCAGTAGGCCCACAAGGCGGCTCATGCGCTCCTATCTCACGGCTTTCGCGCTCGCTCTCCTCTTCGGACTCGTGGTGACCCCCTTCGGCGCGCGAGTGGCGCGGCGCTTTGGCGCGCTCGATCACACCAAGGACCCGCCGATCCCGCGAGGGGGCGGGCCGGGGATCGCCATGGCGGCGGGGCTTGCCCTGCTGGCGCTGGCCCTGATCTTCGAGCCGAGCCGGAATCTCCTGCGCCTTTCGCTCGACGAGCTCGGGCCGGTGTACATGGGTGGCGCGGCCATTCTCGCGCTCGGCATCGTGGACGATATCGTGCGGCTCAAGGCGCCGCCGAAGCTCGTCGTCGAGATCGCCATCGCCGTGGGGCTCTACGCTCTGGGCGTGCGGGTCGGCACCGTCTGGCTGCCGTTCGGGATCGTGAGCCTGGGGCCGGCGGTGGGGCTCCTGTTCAGCGTTTTCTGGATCGTCCTCATCACCAACGCGTTCAACCTGCTGGACGGGATTGACGGGGCGGCGGCCGGGGCGGGTGTCTTCGCGCTGCTGGCCCTGTTCGTGACCTCGGTCTCACTCGGCCGGCCCCTGGTGGCGATCTGCGCGGCGGCGGTGGCCGGCGCGACTCTCGGGTTTCTGCCCTACAATATCGCGCCTGCCAGGCTCTACCTCGGCGACGCGGGCAGCCTCTTCCTCGGCTTCGTGCTCGCCACGCTCAGTCTCAAGGGCGCGACGAAGGGGCCGACCATGGTCGCCATCGCCATTCCGATCGTGGCCTTTGCGCTCCCCCTGATGGACACGGCGATCTCGGTGTTCCGCCGGGCCATGCGCGGCGCGTCGATCTTCCAGGGCGACCGGGAGCATCTGCACCACCGGCTGCTGGACGAAGGATTCACGCCGCACCAGGCGATGGCGGTGATCTACGCCGTCTCCGCCGGCTTCGCGCTGGCGAGCATGCTGTTCCTGAATCCGAACGTCCGTGGAATCGCGGTCGTCCTGACGATGATTGGCGCGGTGCTGTGGGTATCGGTGCGCTATCTCCACCTGCACGAGTTCTACGAGCTGGCGCGGCTCGCGCAGCGCGGCATCTCGCAGGGGCGCGCCATCTCGTTCAATGTGGAGGTCCGGCGGGCCGCGCAGACCCTCGCGCGGGCGCAGAGCTGGGAGGAGATCGAGGGGATGCTGGCGCAGCTCTTCACGCACAGCGAGTTCGATGCGGTGCGGCTGGTGATGTACGAGGGCGGGCCGGGAACCCCGCGGCGCGAGTATCTCCTCGAGCAGGGTCGGATCATCGAGCAGCGCGTGCCGGTCCAGCAGGACGAGTGGGGGGTGCACATCCCGTTCGACGTGGGCGCCGGTGCCGCCATCCACGGCGAGCTGGCGATGTTCCGCCGCTACGGTCGGCGCCAGCTGCTGACCGACGTGAACCTTCTGGTCGAGGTTCTGCGACCCGCCCTCGCCGCAGCGGCGGGCCGCGTCACGCCGCCGGCGCGCGCCTAGCGGCGTCCCCGTGCGGGTCGTTGGGATCGGCAAGTTCTACCCGCCGGAGTATCACGGCGGGCTCGAATCGGTGGTCGTCACCCTCAACGCCGAGCTGGTGCGGCGCGGAATCGCCGTGTCCTACGTGGTGTCCCGCGTGCGCGGCGCGGGACGCACCGATGTGGTCGACGGCGTGCGCGTGGTCCGGGCGGCGTCGTTGGGGACGATCCTGTCCCAGCCGGTGAGCCCGGGGCTCCTCGCCGCCGTGCGGCGGGAGCCCGGCGACGTCGTACACCTCCATCACCCCAATCCGCTCGGCGACTTGGCGGCGCTCACGGACCGCCGCCGGCCCCTCGTCATCACGCAGCACAGCGACGTCGTGCGTCAGCGGGTGCTGCGCTCTCTCTACCTCCCGGTAATCCGCCGTGCGCTGGATGCTTGCCGCTTCGTCGCGATCGGCTCGGCACAGCTGCTCGCCACCTCGCGCGAGCTGCGGGGCCATGAGGCCAAGGCGCGCGTCATTCCCTTCGGCATCGATCCCGCACGCTTCGCGCCCACGGCCGAGGTGCGCGCCCGCGCCGCGGCACTGCGCACGGCGTGGGGTCCCGAGCCGGTCGTGCTCGCGGTCGGACGTCTCGTGGCCTACAAGGGCTTCGACGTGCTGATCCGTGCGATGGAGAGGCTGGAGGCGCGGCTGGTCCTGGTCGGCACGGGGCCGGAGGAGGCCCGGTTGCGGGCCATCGCCGGTCGGCGCGTGGAGTTCGCGGGGCGGGTCGGCGACGCGGACCTGGTCGCGTTCTACCACGCGGCCGACGTCTTCTGCCTTCCGTCGGTCACCATCGCCGAGGCGTTCGGCGTCGTCCTGCTCGAGGCGATGGCGTGCGCGAAGCCGCTAGTCACCACCGCACTCCCTACCGGCGTCTCCGCCGTGAACCGGGACGGCGTCACCGGCCTGGTCGCGCCGCCCGGCGAGGTCGAGCCGCTGCGCGAAGCGCTGCGGGCCCTGCTCTCCGATCCGGGCCGCCGCGGCGCCATGGGCTCCGCCGCGCGCCGCGTCCAGCAGCAGGAGTACACCGCCGCTTTGATGGGAGAGCGTTACGTTGCGCTGTACGCGGAGGCGCTCGCCTAACCGTCCCCTAGAGCCGACGCAGCGTGACGGCGGCCGGCCCGTCGCCGAGGCGAGCGACGACCTGCGCGCTGTCGCGGTACCGGTCCAGAGCCTCGAACGGCACTCGCAGGCGCCGCCCGAGGAACGCATCCCATGCGGCCGGCGTCTCGTCGAGCACGCCGACGAAATACACGACCTTCCCGCGGTCGTGCGTGGCCTTGACGGCTTGCGCCAGCTCCGTGAGCGCTGCGGGACCGCTGAGCACGGCGGCCGAGGGCAGGTTCCAGCTTCCCGTGTCCGTGCCCCACAGCGCGGTGTAGAGCTCAGAGACCGGATCCCAATCCAGAATCAGCAGGTCGCCGGGCTGCACCGTCCGTGCCACCACCCGCGACGCCTCCAGATACGGGCTCTCGTTGCGGTGCGCCGGCACCGCCCACGACAGGTTGACGGCGATTTCGAGGCCGATCAGGAGGAGCGCTCCCCGGGCCAGGCCGCGGCGTCCGCCGGCCGGAGGCCCGCCCACAAGAACGCCACCGCCGGCCCACGCGAGCGCCAGGGGCAGTAGCCACAGCTTGCCGTAGAGGGGATCCCACCACAGCGGAACGAAGCAGGCAGCCGCCAAGCCCGCGGTGAAGGCGATCGCCACCGGTCTGGCGTCGCCGGTCAGTGCGGCCCGTTTCGATACGAAGCGTCGAACCAGCGCGCCGCCGAGCGCCGCGACGCCAGCGAGCGCGGCGACCAGCCAGACGATGCTCAGAGGGGCGGTCCCCACATGAAGGAGCGACCTCACGCCGCCATATCCCGACGGCAGCACCGGGAGCAGGCTCTGAACGGCACCCAGCGGCAGATTCGCCACCTTGGAGAGGCTCGTGCCGCCCCACACCGACGCACCCGGAAGCTCGATGAACCGCCGCAGCATGGCGCCGGGCACTGTGGTGCCGGACCAGGCGTAGGCGAGGCCGAAGATGCCGGCACTCGCCACCAGCGCGGCGGCCACGAAGGCGACGATGCTGCGACGCGGTCGCTCCCCGAAGCCGAGCAGGACAAGTGCTGCCGGCGCGATCATCAGCATGGACTCGTACGACGCGACGCCCAACGCCAGTGCGATGCCCGCGACCGCGGCCGGCCAGGTCAGTTTCCGCCGCGCGGCGACCAAGGCGCCCGTCGCGGCGACGAGGCTCCAGAAGAGCCCCACCATCGGCTCGGCGGCATTCGTGGCATACAGCAGGAATGCGCGTGAGAACGCGAGTCCCGTCGCCGCGACGACGGCGGCGAGGTCGGACGATGTCGTGGTGCGGACGATCCAGTAGACGAGGGCCGCCGAACCCGCGGCGGCCGCCGCGTTCATGAGCTGCGTGAGTCGCAGATACGCCAGGGGGTCCGCGGCGGCGATCCCGAAGAGGCCGAGGAGGCGGTGCCACAGGAAGACGTCCGCTTGGGCGAGAAGGTGGTTGTTGCCGGAGACGAGAAGTGCGTGGAGGTGAAACACGTCGAGGCAGCGCACCGCGCCATCCACCGCGGTGTACTGCTGCGACGCAAGCAGGCCAAAGATCAGCAGCAGCGCGACGCCCAAGCCCGTCGCCCGCGCGGACGGGCCGGCCGACCGCAGCGTCACGAAGCGCCCGAGAGCCGTGGCTGCCGTCCGGGGCCTTTCAATCGCTGCACGGGAACGCTCAGGAAATGCGATCCGACGAGGAAGGCAATGAAACCGGCGCGACGCACCGAGAGCAGGGCGCGGCGGAGCTTCGCCCCGAGACTCGTGCCGGGAGACGCATCGGGGATGATCCGGAGCGCGCGGTCAGCGATCCCATGCCAGCCGCCGAAGCGCCGCGCCCGCTCGAGGGTGGCCCCCCAGGCGATCGCTTCGGCGATCCGCGGCACGGGCCAGTGGCGGCGGCCGATGGCGTCGCGCCACGCGGCCAGGCGCAGGTAGCGCGGTTGCGGAGACGGCTCGACCTCCGCCGCGAGGATCGGGGAGAGGTTCGCGGCGTCGCCGATCGCTTCCAGGAGCGGTCCGGGTCGCGGATCGTCGTCCAGGCGGCCGAGGACTTCGGCGAGCCCGAAGCCCTTGGCGCGCGCTGCGAGGGCGAGATCGAGCGCGGCGCGGAGGGAGCCCGAGCTCCAGGCGTGATTGCGCGCGTCGTGAATCAGGAAGTGCCAGAACAGGTCGGCGGCGGAAGGCACGAGCATTCCCGGCGCCGAGGACGGCTCGGCGCGGGCCAACCAGCCGTCGGTGCTCCAGTTGGCGCCCCAGCGCGGGGGTCCGAGCCGCCAGTGTAGCTCCACCGCCTGGCCGTCGGGGCCGATGAACGTCTCGTGATAGGGGCGGTACGGCTCCGCGTCGTGCGGATCCGGCACGGCGCCGCGCACGTAGTCGAGCGACTCGAGAACCCAGGCGGCCGGCTCGACCAGCGCTTCCGGCACGAGGATGTCTATCTCGGCGGTCCAGCGGATGCCCAGGGCGGGAGAGACCTTGCCCATCACGAGTGCGGAGCCCTTGAGCGCAACCGCGGGAATCCCTGCAGCTGCCAGCTCGACGCCGAGCCGCTCGAGGTGCGTGGTCAGCTGCCCGCACTGAGCGCACGCCTCGTCGTAGGCGAGGGAGGCCGGCAGGTCCAGCTCTGGAGGCGCCACACCCTTGAGGTCCAGCGCCGCGAGCGCCCAGCCGAGGGCGGCACCGACGCCGTCCCACGTGAGTGCGGTCACCCAGCGCGACTCGCTCGCCTGCGCCTGCGCCCACCGCTCGATGAGCTGGTGGTGCGCCGGCCCGCCGTCGAGGGCGACCCGGAGCGTGCGCGCAATCAGGCGACGCACGGCCACGGGGCTCAGCAGTTCTTTCATAAGGAAACACCCCCGGCCGTGGCTCGCCGGGGGTGCGGAGAGTGGGCGGTGGGGGACTCGAACCCTCGACCTCCGGTATGTGAGACCGGCGCTCTAACCAGCTGAGCTAACCACCCATGAGCCGCGGAAAAGATAGACGGAGTGGGCGCGGCGTGCCACAGCCGTTCCGCTCCGTCGCCCTCCGTATGGGCCCTGGAGGGTTCGAACCTCCGACCAACCGGTGATGACAAGAAGGGTACTGGCTCGGCACCACTCGTCACCCACGGTTTCACCCACCGCCTGTCCGGTCCGCGCTCGAGGGGATGCACCTCACCACGCAGAAGGGCCCAGCGCCTTGCCGGGCCCTTCGGGTCTGCGAGCAGATGCCGTCAGTTTAGTGCTTCTTCGCGACCGGCGCGGGCGTCGGCATAGCGCGGTCCGACATGCCCCCGACGTCCGCGAAAGCCAGCCAAGCGCCGTTCACCTTCTTGTACGCCGTAATCGATTTCCCGGTGTCTGAGAACGCTGTCATCCCGGGGGGCGCGTGGGGCCCCGGCTTGAAGCTCACGACGTACGTGTACTGCTGCACGGCCAGCGGGCCGTTTGCGTCCACACGAGTAGTAGCGAACGTGGCCTGATACGTGCCCCAACTCAGCTCTTCCGCCACCTTGGCCTGAATCGCGGCGCGGCCTTTGAGCACGGGCTCGTTGTTCAGCATTTGGACGGCGTCCTCGGCGTAGAACATCGCGACCGAGTCCGCCCGTCCTGCCGCGAAGTACCGCGCAAAGCGGTCGACGGCGGCTTGAAGTGCGGGCCTCGCCGAGTCCGACTCGGCCTTCATGCGGGCGGCCATCTGCTCGGGGGTCTCGGGCTTCGGGGCGCAAGCGGCGAGGGCGAGCAAGGTGACTGCGACGATACTGCGGGTCATGCCTTCCTCCTGGAGTGCGGTCGCGTGCAAATGTACCGACCGCCAAGCGAATCGCTACCGATTGGCTCAGCCCCCAGCTGGAGTTGACCCGGTTTCGTGGACACTTCACCCTTTGGGGGGGAGGAGTCCTCGATGGCACGGACACGGAGGCCGTACCCGCCGGAGTTTCGTGAGCAGCTGGTGGCGTTGGTTCGGGCAGGC
>Ga0187861_10000957_pt1 | contig 31600 bp, 19 predicted proteins | sample June2016WEW_10_1_3_FD_132986 | JGI IMG/M metagenome (GOLD analysis project Ga0187861, IMG submission 132986) | Peatland microbial communities from SPRUCE experiment site at the Marcell Experimental Forest, Minnesota, USA - June2016WEW_10_100 | ecosystem: Environmental > Terrestrial > Soil >...
AGGCGCCAGAGATCCAGGCCGGCCTCCGCGACCGGCATGCCGCCCAACGCGGCGAACAACCGGAGCGTCAGGCCGGGTTCGCCCAACCAATCACGGCAGGCTTTCTGAAACACCGGCAGCGCCGCTCCCTGCATCACCAGGTAGAAAACATCCGCTTTTTTGAAAACTTCCCGAATGACTTGAACGCAAAGCCGGGTCAGCTCCGGCGTGGACATGGCTCCGAGATCCAGGCGGACGAGTTCGTCCGTTTGCTTCTTAAAGCGGGCCATCCAGGCACAACCACGGCGGCGGGACGAATGGGTGATGAGATCGTAAAAGATGCGAGGCCAGGAGAGGATGTATTTCGGCCAGCGGAAACCCAGGTCGGGGAGATCTTCCGGCGGAATGGTCAGCGGGAGCTGGCGATATGCCTCCACCGACCCGCCTCCCAGCGCCCGGGCCATATCGGGGGTTCCCTTGACCAGGAAAGAAAATGGTTTGATCGCAGCCAAAAACGTGTTGGCGTTGAAATAGATTCTGCCGGCAACGAGACCCGCCAGCGGAGCGCGCGTGGGATCAGCGCCCACCAGGCGAAAGATGGAACCGACCACACCAAGCAAGGATTGCAGCATAGACCACGTCATCGGCGTCATCACGTCCGGCATCACTTCGCCCGTGTTGAGATTGGCCCAAACCTGCCTGTCCTCCCATGTCTTGGCCGGAGCTTTGGTTGTGATCGGACGGGACTGCAACAGGAACACCCCGCTATCCCGCTGCGCCCACTCGATATCCTGCGGCGAACCAAAGAGGCGCTCGGTCTGGCGGGCGAGATCGCACAGGTTTTCGAGAGTTGCAGGCGAAAGCGGCTCATTTTCAGACGAAGCCAGCACGCGCCCAGTTCGCTTTTCAACCACCATCCGCTCAGGCTGAACTGTCCCCTGCACCAGTCCTTCGCCCAGGCCGCTCACGTACTCCACGACGAACCGGTCCGCTGCTCCCGTCAGCGGATCAGCGGTGAACACAACCCCGGCGTGGCCGGCCTCCACCATTTCCTGCACCACCACCGCCATCTTGACCTTCTCCGCAGGCACCCGCTGCTTCGCTAGGTAAACGAGCGCCCGCTCGGAGAAAAGCGACAGCCAGCACGACTTGATGGCATCCAGCAACGCTTCCGCCCCGCGCACATTTAGAATGGATTCAAACTGACCGGCAAAAGACATCCCGGCTGCGTCCTCGACTGTCGCGCTGGACCGCACGGCAAAGCTCCGCTCTCCACCCAGTTCCCGCCACGCGCACAGCACCGCATCCCTCACCACCTCCGGAACGTGATCTTCCGCCAAGCAGGAGCGAACTTCCCGGCTCAATTCCGCGATCCGCCCAATCTCATCGCCGGAACATTGCGCGAGCAGATTGGATAATTCAGTCCGCCTCGAACACGAAGCAAGGAAGTGATCGAATGCCGTCGTCGTGACACAAAAGCCGCGCGGCACCGGCAGGCCCGCCGCGATCAATTTGCCCAGATTAAACGCCTTGCCGCCCACCAGCGACCGGTGGTTGTCGCCGGCTTCTGCTAGGTGAAGCACGAGCACAGCGGCTTTGTCCGTTGCCGCCCGCGCCGCGATGTTCCGCCCGGAATTGGTTGAAGACATCTTTCTCACAGACAGCTTCGGCGGCATTGCCTCACGCGTGCGCGTTGTTCCCGCTTGCCGTTTAACCTACTGGCGAAAGAGATGGTGTCGTTGCGATGTCGTCATCATATGCTCCATCGCCGTTGGCTACACCGACCGAAAGCCCGATTCCCAATCGTATGTCTATCAAAATCAGGGGAACAACTCCAGCAAACGCAATTGGCGTATTTTCACGGCCAGTACAACGGAATTCGCGCGGCCTTGAAAGCAATGAATTCTGAAGTCGCTTTGCCGCGCCTAGCGGGCGGCACTCGGCGGAGAATTAATTTTTCTCTTGCGCTTGCGCTTGCCCTTGCTCTTACTCTTGCGCGCCCCGTGTAACGGGGTAAACCTCGTGAAACGAGGTAAACCTTTTTGCGGCTAAACCAACAGGAGCAGAACCGATGAGCACTGGATATCAGATCGTGGTTTGCGGGAGCATTGTTCCCGATCCGTTGCAGACATTGGAGCCAGTGACGGGCGCGACGGGGCCTGCCTTGAAGAACGAGATGATGTTGCCAGCCGTGCTCGATCCGTGGGCGAGTCATGCGCTGTTCGAAGCCGCCAACCTCGCGAAGAGCGTCCCGGGCAGCAAGGTCTGGCTCGTGAGCCTTGGGCCGAAAGCCAAACTGCAACAGGTGATGATGACCGTCGCGCAAAAAGCCCTGTTTGAGCTGGTCGCGGTCGACGGTTCCGCCAGCGGATTCACCGAAGCGGCCGAAGTGGCGGCGGCGCTGGCCGGTGCCATCGAGTCAATTCCCGGGCTCGATAAATCGCGGCTGCTGGTCTTTGGCGGTTGGGAATCGGCGTCGCGGGGGGCAGGTGCGACGATGCAGATCGTGGGCGAACTGCTCGGCATCGTGAACCAGTTTCAGGGGGTGGACAAAGTGACGGTTGGCGCGGATGGGGCCATCGAGGTGCTCGAACGCGTCGAGGGGGGCCAACATCAAGTCTCGAAGTGCGTCGGGCCGCCGGCCGTGCTCGGCTGGGCGACGGGCAACCTGCCCGAACCGCCGAACAATCCACAGGTCGGGATGACCAACATGCGGGGCATCATGCCCGCGCTGCAAAAGGCCAAACCCGTCAAGATCGGCGCGGAAGGAGTCAAATTCGCCAGCGTGGCGCTGCCGAAGCAACAACGCCAGACGAAGATCGTCAAGGACGTGCCCGCCGACGAGATTGCCCAAGAGATTGTCGCCTGGATTGCGGGTGATTGATTGGCCGCAAAAGGCGCCTTTTTGTGGCTGAAAAATGAGGTGAAATATGGAAACAGTTTTGGTTCTCATGCACGCGGAAGCGGATGGTTCGCTGGCGAAGAGCGCGTTGGAAACCCTCGGCGCAGCGAAGTCGTTGGGCGGAACGTTTGTCGTCGGCTTGATCGGCGCCAACGTGCAGCCCGCGGCCAACGCGATTGCCGGTTGTGGTGCCGCGAAGTTTCTCGGCGTCAGCGGCACGGAATTCTCGCAGGCGCGGTACGGCACGGACGCGGCGGCGGCGGAAGCGATCTGCCGGGCGGCAAAGGCCACCGTGGTTACTGCGCCGGCGACGTCGCGGTGGAATCGCGTGCTGGCGGGCGTGGCCCATCGGTTCGGCGGACGCGTGGACACGCATGTGACAGGCATCTCAGCGGCGGGCGGCGCGATTTCGGTCACGCGCTGGTATTACCGGCAACGGATGGAGGCGATGCTGCAGCGGACGCAGCGACCGTGGTTCATCGCACTGGAATCCGGTTGCGGTGAAGCGTGGAAAGGTTCGGCAGGCACGGCGACGGTCGAGAACGTGGCCGTGACGCTCGGCGACACGGCGAAGCGCACGACCGTTACTGGTGTGAAAGCGCCAGCGGCTGACCAGCAGACGATTCGGCCCGATGCGAAGGTGTTGTTCGTGGCGGGTGCGGGTTGGACGAAGAAACAATCCGACGGCCAGACGCACACCGACGAGGCGGGAGAAATCATTTTGAAGTTCCTCGGCCTGACGAAAGCGTCGCTCGGCAGCAGCAAGTCGTTGGTGGACCTCAGCGGCGAAGGACAAAGTGTCCTGCCCTTCATGTCGCATCTGAATCAGGTGGGCCAGACCGGAGCGACGCCGCGGCATCCCAAGGGTCTTTCCACGTGTTGCCACGGTGAGGAACCGCATGCCGTCGGCTGGCGATTCATCAGCGAGCGCCGGGCCGTCAATCTCGACCCGAACTGTGGTTGGGCGCGCGGCAAAACTGACGTGCTGTACGTGGCCGATGCCTTCGAGGTGATGCGCAAAGTCAACGCCCTGCTGGCAGCGAAGAAGTAACTGCAAGTTGTAACGCTCTGAATCACCCGCGACGGGACGGCGCAAAGCGGCAGCGGCGCGCCCCCGTCGTCGGGTGGATTCAGTTGTTCGGCATCTCCCCAATTGGTACATTGGCCGCCATGAACCGCTGAGACGCTGCAGCAAAATCCAGTTTCTGGGATGCTATTCCCCGGTAAGCATCGCGTGCCTTTCTCACTTCCTTCTTAATGATCTCAACGGTGGCCGGACGAATCTCGAGCGTCGCTGACACGGGATCAACCAAACCTCCTCTCCTTTTCTCCTCGCTGGGGTTGTAGCGACAGAAGATCAACTTCCATTGCCGGGTAGCACACAGGTCCGACACAAAATCCATAATGTTTCCATCACGGATGTCCGCGACAGTCTCACGGAAAAAACCACTCGAATGAATCCAGACGACGAATTGCAGAATGGGATACGTGGGATAGCAGTGCGTTTTCAGCCCGATGGCAGCTACGCAGCTCCTGACGGCTTGGGACGCCGCCTGAAATATCTCGTCGCCGTAGTCACCCAGCGCGAAAAGGCAAGTAGCTCCCTCAAATGTCGAGAACAGAGCAGCCCCGTCTGCGGGCGTATCTGGATAGCCTGTGATGAAATAGTGCTTCACGTTGATTGAAGCAGCAGCGGCGACGTTCCCAGCTCGCTCAATGAGCGAGTCGCGGAACGAGGGTTGTCTTACAGGTATGCCAGAGAACAAATCCCTTCTTATTGCCAGCGACTCCTGCCCGGAGGCCGTGCCGCCTGCCGATTCTGGATGCGTAGCGCCCTTCTCTTCGAGAAGCGCCGCAATGTCACGATGACCCTTCTCTTGGGCCCACATCAAGGCGCTTCGTCCGGTTTCGTTCTCCTTCACGCTCGGGTCTGCCCCTCTCTCCAGCAGTAGCCTGACAACGTTGACATGGCCGGCCTCGATCGCCCAGAGAAGGGCCGTGCCACCAGCATTCGCTCGCGCGTTGACGTCGGCGCCAGCATCCAGGAGTACCTTCACGGTCTCGACGCTGCTTCCTCGCGAAGCCCACATCAAGGGCGTCACATCGAAGTCGCCGTGCGTGTTGGCGTCGGCTCCGCTCGCAAGGAGGGACTGTGCTTCTTCAGCGTTGCCAGCCGACGCAGCCTTGAGCAAAGCCCCATTGAGATCCTTCGCAGGCTTCACTTGCAGAGAAGGCGGTTGCGTCGTGCTTGGCGCGTGAGCTTGGTCGTGTTCCGCCGCGCCCCCGAGCGGTCTACTTTCGGGCACCGATTGGTTTTTGGGGGCTCCTCCGAGCAGTCTGCGCAACCAGTTCATGTCATGTCTCCTTTCCCTGCGTAACACTGTTATTAAGACAAACTCAGTTTGTCATATCGCTGGTTTTACGTTGAAAAGGCAAAATCCGAATGTCTTGTCTCTTTCGGCCCTAACGCGGCACGAGGCCGCAGCCAAATTGTAGGGCGCGATGCTTGGTCGTTTACGTATCGCGCCGCTTCGTGAGTGGATGCCGCAGGATTCGGCGCGATACCCCAAACGGCGGGGGCATCGCGCCCTACAAAAAACTCTCCGCAAATCTGTCGCATCTTTTGCCGGAGCAATCTAATCCTGCTTTCGGGCAATGATGCGTCGCTTGCGCTGAACCGTCAACGGCTTTTGGTTTGTTTGCCGGTAGTGCGAACGAGGAGGGACATAGCCGCAAGAATGCACAAGAGACGCAAAAACCGACTGGCGATTCCCACTTATTTTGTGGCTCTTGCGCCCCGAAAAGGATTCGGGGTGACTCCACCCTAAGGACGTTGGCGGACAAGCCTCTTTGCGGGCATTCTCGCCGTCACCGCTGCTCGGGCTTGATCGGGCGGGCAGTCTTCTGTGCGGTCAGGTGTTGCGCGACCCGTTGCGCCTGTTCGAGCCACGCGATCTTGTCCGCGAGCGACAACCGGGCGAGTCGGCGCAATTGCATCAGCGCATGGCCGTCCCAACTGTGTTCCCACGTCTGTTCGGCGTTGTCGGCGCGTGTGCTCATGTCAGCGGCGGCTGGCGGACCGCTTGAAGTTTGGCGATGTCGTCCAAGTCTTGCGGTCGTCCCGCTTGGCGTTTCAATTCTACCAGATGTTCGTAGCTGACGAAAGTGGCCGGCAATCCCGGTGCGATCTCCATCCGGGTCGCCGCCGCGTACGCCGGGTCGAAATCCAAGGGCATCTCCACGAACAAATCCACTTCCGTGACCGGATGGGCGCGGCTGAACAGCGAGAAGACCGTCAGCCCTTTGTCGCGAACCCATTGGCTACGTTTCTGGGGGTCGGCAAACTCATCCAAGGCGACCGGCGGGCGCGGCTGGTAGCCGAGACCGGCCAGGGCGCGCAGCGCGCGTTTCGCGTTCTCCTGCTCCAAGTCCAGGATCAGATCGAGATCAGCGGTGAAGCGGACGTAGCCGTGCGCCACGACCGCCAAGCCACCAGCGATGAGGTAACGCGCTCCCGCCGCGTTGAGCGCCTGCACAATGGCTTCGATGCTGCGTTGTTCCACGCCTGACCGCCCTTTCCGCGGTCACAGTACTGAAAAGAGCCCTTGTCTGGCGAGTCATTTGCGGCGTGGCAGGGCCGATGCGCTGTACGTGGCCGACGCGTTCGAGGTCATGCGCAAGGTCAACGCACTTCTCGGCACGACAAGAACCTGATAGACTCGGCGGCGAATCGTGATTGAGGAGGAGATCCGCCATGCTGATTGTTCACGTCCATGTCCGCGTGAAGCCGGAGTGCGTCGAGGTTTTTAGGAGAATCTGCGTCGAGAATGCGCGAAACAGCGTGAAAGAGCCCGGGGTCGCCCGGTTTGATGTGGTGCAGCAGGCCGATGACCCGACGCGCTTCGTGTTGGTGGAAGTCTATCGCACGACGGACGCGCCCGCGAAACACAAAGAGACGCCGCACTACGCCACGTGGCGTGACGCCGTCGCGCCGATGATGGCCGAACCTCGCACCAGCGTGAAGTACAGCGACGTGTTTTGGACGGGGTAGCGGCTTGCTTGCCGCCTTGATTTCGGCCATAATGTGACCATGGAACGGGTGGTTCACAAAGCGAAAGGCTTCAAGGAAGCCGACGAGTGGGACATCCAGCAGCAAGTCGCCATGACGCCCGAGCAACGGCTCCGGGCGGCGAAGGAGCTTCGCGACCGCGTCTATCCCACCAACTCCAAGGATGTTCGAGCGTGTCGCGCTGACAGTACGCGTCGGAGAAGGGTACTGCGGAGGCGTTCCTCATTGGCCTCGAAGATTTGATCAAGAACAAGGAAGCCTCGGGTCGCCCCCAAGACCTCAAAGACCTGAAGTTTCTTCTTCGAGCCCGTCCCCCGCAGAAGCCCCGATGATGGCCGAGCCCCGTAGCAGTGTGAAATACGGCGACGTGTTTTGGACGGGGTAGTGTGGGGGTTGTGCCACCAATGACCGCTTATTCCGCGGCTCCCTTCAGATTGAGCACGAGGACGCCCACGATAATTGCCGTGATGCCGATGACTCGATAGGCGGTCAGCGGTTCATGGAACAGGATGACTCCGCAGACGGCGACGCCGGCGACGCTGACTCCCGCCCAGATGGCATAGGCCAGCCCCAGATCCAGCGTCTTTGCGCATAATGTGAGAAAGATGAAAGTCGCAATATAAAGCACAATCATTCCCACCGTCGGCCAAAAGCGGGCGAAGCCCTCCGACCATTTCAGACACAGCGTACCCACAACCTCGGCCAGAATGGAAAGAATCAATAGAATCCAGTGCATGGGATACTCCTTATCAGGTGACTGTGCATCGGTTTGGTTCCTGACGAGGCATAGTGCTCCTGCCCGTTGTTGAGTGTCAATTCACGAGAGTATCAGGGCGTGTATTCATTCCGCTGGACAAACCGGCAGGTCACGCAGTCTACTCGGCGGGTGAACTTTGAATTTGCCACCGCGACGCGGATTGTGTTTGGCGCGGGGAGATTGCGGGAAATCCGCGCGATTGCGCCGGCGCTCGGACGCCGCGCGCTGGTGGTCATCGGCAAGTCGGCGGGCGCGGTGAAACGCGTTGAACCGTTGTTGAGCGCGTTGACCAGTGCAGGCGTGGAATACGCCACATTTTCCGTGGCCGGCGAACCGACGATTGACGTCGTGCGAACGGGAACGCAACGCGCGCGCGATGAACGCTGCGATTTTGTAATCGGTTTCGGCGGGGGCAGCCCGATTGATACCGGCAAAACCATCGCGGTGTTGCTGACGAATGAGGGCGATCCGCTGGACTATGTCGAGCTGATCGGCAAGGGGAAGGCGTTCACCAACCCGCCAGTGCCGTATGTGGCGATTCCGACCACGGCGGGCACGGGCTCGGAAGTCACGCGCAACGCGGTGCTCGGTTCGCCGGAGCATCGCGTGAAGGTCAGCCTGCGCAGTCCGCTGATGCTCCCGCGCGTGGCGCTGGTCGATCCCGAGCTTACCTACGATCTGCCGCCGCAGATCACGGCGACCACGGGACTGGACGCGCTCACGCAGTTGATCGAGCCGTTCGTCTCGGTGAAGGCGAATCCAATGACGGACGCGATTTGCCGCGAGGGAATGCAGCGAGTGGCGCGGTCGTTACGGCGCGCGTATGAGCACGGTGACGATGTCACGGCCCGGGAAGACATGTGCATGGCGGGTTTATTTGGTGGCATGGCTCTGGCGAACGCGGGGTTGGGCGCGGTGCACGGGTTGGCGGGGCCCCTTGGCGGAATGTTCGACGCGCCGCACGGTGCATTGTGCGCGGCGCTGCTGCCGCACGTGATGGAAGCCAATCGGAAAATGATCCGCGGGCCGGCCGGCCGGGGCGCGGTGTCGGCCCCGACAGTCATTGTCGGGCGTTTTGACGAAGTACGCCAGATCGTTGGAGACATCGGCGAACTGGTTCAGGCCCTGGAAATTCCGCCGTTGCGGCGGTATGGCGTGACGCGCGAAGCGTTCCCGGAGATCATCGAGAAGGCGAAGATATCGAACAGCATGAAGGGCAATCCCGTGGTGCTGCGCGATGGTGAGCTGCGCGAGGTGCTCGAACGCGCGCGGTGAGCGGAAACCGCCGCGTATTGTCTAATTCAACCAATGCCATCCCCACCTGAAAAACCCGCCGCGGCCACCGACAATCCGGTGACCCGCGTTCCGCCGGTGGGCTTATGGATGGTGCTGGTCATCGGCGTGTTGATCGGGCTGCTGTACGTGCCCCTGTTGCATTGGCTGGGGTCGAGGACGCTGCACACGCAACAGTTGCTCAACGGCGCGCTGCTGGTGGTGTTTGCGCTGGGGATTTGCGTGCGCGACGCCGTGGATAAACTGCGGTTCACCGTGCAGATTGGCAATCTGGGCATCAGCTTGATCGCGCTCGCGTTGTTGTGTCTCTGGCTGGCGGCACGGTGGCGGTTTTGGACGCTGCCGCTCGTGCTGTTGTCGGCCTGCCTCGCGTTCGCGGGGATCGTGTCGTTTCTCCTGGGCACGGTCGGCGTGCGACAGTTCCTGCCGGCGGTGAGCGCATTTTTTGTCTTCGGCGTCCTCGTCGGGCTGGTGCCGAGGTTGGATTGGCCGTTGCGGGCGATGTCGGCGCGTTATGCGGGCGGGTGGCTCGCCGCGTTCGGCGTGCCCGTGAAGATCGCGCTGGCGAACGGTCAACCCCCGCAACTCCTGCTGTCGGTGCAAGGCCAGTTGTTCGTGGTGGCGACCGAGTGCAACGGGTTCGGGCTGCTCACCTCGTCGTTGATCGTGGCGACGACGCTCGCATTTCTCCACCGGCTGCCCTGGTTGCAAAAACTGTCTCTGTGGGCGGTATCGATCCCCATCGCCATTGTCTGCAACTTCCTGCGGATCGCCAGCATTTGCCTGGTCGCGCCGCGGACAAGCCTGCCGTATGGCTTCGTGCATGAAACGTTGGGGCTGGTGTTCTACTTCCTGGGACTGGGGTTGATCTGGAAAATTGCCGAACGATACAACCTACCGGCGTCGGTGCGCGCCGAACCGCAACCCCCGGCGTGAAGCCAACCGCTCAGCGGCTGAAGCCCAAATACAGCATCTTCAACACTTCGATGAGCGGGTTGGCCTTTTCGTGCGGCCCCCCGCTCAACGGCGGCAGCAGACGCAGTCCCGCGTACAGTGACAGGGTGAAGAAGTAGCCGGCCGCGACCGACAGGGTCAAGACGCCCAGCCTGAACAAGACGTGCTCCTTGATCCAACTGGGCTTCGGTTGGGCGTAGATTACGAAGGCCCTGCTCCCCGGCGGCTGTGTTTCCATGACCGGCTCGATTAGCTCAACAACAGCACGAAGCCGCAGAGCAATACCCCTGTCCAAAAACCAGCCCACACCAACATCAAGATCGACAGACGCAGCGGCCTTTCGCTCTTCGAAACAAACTCACGCTCCACGAATATGTCGCCTTGCATGTTGTCCATAACCTTTGACCCTCGTTACGCTATCATTCGGACGGGTGGCGCCGGCGGCATCACCCTATACCCACCATACCTTGCGCTGAGAACAGATTGCATGGGCTGTGCCAGAGGAAGCGGGTGATCGAGTCAACGGTGTTGCACATGTGAGAAACGTGCGTAGGGCAGGGCAGTTATGCGCCTCCAAACGCGACAGATTTTCTTCGGCGCACGAAAACGGGGCAGCCGCAGCCAGCACGAACTGTTCAGTGTGCTGGACACAGTGTCCAGTACACTGTCAAGCTCACTGCGCACTGTCCACTGGCGCGGCAACCAATTTGGTGTACAATTGTCAGCATGGTGACGAAACGACGGTTCTGTGCGGCTGGCGTTCTCTTGGGCCTTGGCGTCCTGCTGGTGTCTTGCGGGCAGACCAGCCGCGTACGCGTCGAGGACGTCCAAGTGACACCCGTCACCGCAGCCGACATTCAGCGGACCGTGCGCGAACCGGGAGCCAAGGCGGTCTTGATAAACCTGTGGGCGACTTGGTGCGGCCCATGCCGCGAGGAGTTCCCGGGCCTCGTGCGCGTGGCCCATAAGTATCAGGGACAAGGCTTGAAGGTCATTCTGGTCTCGGCCGATGACGACAAGGACATGGCGGGAGTGAAAAAATTCCTGGCCGAGGAAGGGGTTGATTTCCCGGCGTATATCAAGGCGGAGAAGGACCAGCCATTCATCGACGGGCTTGGCAAGCAATGGACGGGCGCGCTGCCCGCGACGTTCCTGTACGATGGCAGCGGCAAGCTGCACGATTTCTGGGAAGGTGGGGTCACGTTCAACGTTTTCGAGCAGAAGGTGGTCGAAGTACTGGGTCAACAAGCAAAACCAACAGGAGGCAATTGATGAAGACAGGCTCGTTTATGGCACTGGTTGCGTCGGCGTCGGTGGCCGCCAGCGCCTTCGGTCTTAACATCGGCGACAAAGCGCCGTCAACCAGCGTGAAGATGAAAAACGTCGACGGGAGCGAGGTGTCCATCGCGGACGTCACCGGCAAAGAGGGCACGCTCGTCATCTTTTCCTGCAATCATTGTCCGTTCGTGAAGGCGTGGCAGGGCCGCATCGCCTCCATCGGCAACGCGGCCAAGGGCAAAGGCGTGGGCGTGATCGTCATCAACTCGAATGATCCCGCCAGCTATCCCGAGGACAGCTTTACCGAGATGCAGGCGCGGGCGAAACAGTTGGGCTTCACCTTCCCGTACGTGGTGGACGCCACTTCGGGTGTGGCGCGGTCGTTTGACGCGACCAGGACGCCCGAGGCGTTCCTCTTCGACAAGGACGGGAAACTCGTGTACCACGGCGCCATCGACGACTCGCAGAAAGTTGATCAGGTCTCGAAGCACTTCCTGCAAGACGCCATCGACGCCGCGACCGCTGGCAAGGAAATCCCGGTCAAGGAAACCAAGTTCGTCGGCTGCGGCATCAAGTACCGCACCAAGACCTGAGTTGCGTCCGTGGCGCACCCGCGGAACGGAAACAAATTTCCAAACGCGGTTCGCATGACGTTTGAGCAAACGGTTGGCCGGTTCCCGGCCAACCTAGAGGTGTTGTCTCTTCTTCCGTCCTCACTGCGTTTCACTGCGCCTCACTGCGTCTCACTGCACCTCACGCCGTCTTTACCTCACCATATTGGTGTAGCGTCGACTGCCTGCCCTCGTGTCGTGTACGGGGTCTCCAGTCGACATTGTAGGCCGCAAGCCGAGTCGGACGCGACGCGACGATGTCGTGCCCCCGTCGCAACCCTCACGCGGCGCTCATGATGCTCCCCTCCGAGGAGGGGACGGGGGTGGGTCACCCTTGCAGTCCGCGCAAAACCGACCGATTCCCCTCCTGCAGCCCAAATGGACTAACCAGCCTTGTAAGGTTTTCCCTTACAGAAGAGCCAGGGGAAACCTTACAGGAAAGACATTGACGCCCCAATGCACACAGGCGTATAAGCCAAGTATCGCCCCGTTTCTGGGGCCGCTTCTCGACCCCAAGGTGTCCCGTTTGCGCGAGGCTTGGAATACGTGTTGGAATAATTGCGAGTGTCGAGCGAAGGCGGCTATTCGACTGAATCAAGGAAGGAAGAAACGATGAAACGAGGCATATCCCTTTCAATCGCTGTAGCGGTTGGCGTCGTCGTTTGGATGCCAGTAATCACTTGGGCGCAGAATCAAGCGGCGTCCAACACGCACACCATTATGCACCCGGACCATGCGACGATGCTCAAATGGTTCCAAGCCCACGAGGCCATGCCGAAGCCGCCGATGGCGCCTCAAGCCGCCCTTCTCGCGCCGGGCGCTTCGCTCAGTTTGCTGTCGGATCTGGACTACGTGCCGTCGCAACGCAACCAAGGATCTTGCGGCAACTGCTGGTGCTGGGCGGGCCACGGGTGCATGGAGATCCTGCTGGACGTCCAGAACGGGATATTCGACCGGCTCTCCGTGCAGGAGATGAACTCGTGCGAAACCGCGGTCATCGGTCTGGGGTGCTGCGACGGCGGCTGGCTGAGCGATTTGCAGGCCTTCTACCGCGCCGCGGGCTACCAGCGCGCGGTTCCGTGGTCCAACCCCGGGGCATACTGGCAGGATGGGGGTGCGGCGTGCGCCACGCCGTGCGCCAGCATCACGACGACGCCCAACTATCCGGTGCAGTCCATTACGGCGAACAGCATCACCACCTATGGGGTGGGGCAAGCCCAAGCCATTGCGAACATCAAAGCCATCCTGAACCAGAACAAACCGGTCGCGTTTGCCTTTTTCATGGCCACGCAAAGCGACTGGAACACCTTCTTCAGCACTTGGGACAACCAAGCGGAAAGCACCACCGTGGACTTCGATTATGCCTGCGGGCATACGTGGGACTCAGGCGGGGGCGGCCACGAGGTGCTGTGCGTCGGTTACAACGACACCGACCCGAACAATCCCTACTGGATCATGGTCAACAGTTGGGGCACCACTGCCAACCGCCCGAACGGCATCTTTCACGTGTCGATGACCAACAACTACAACTGTACCTTCTACGAAAACGGGTACGCGTACCCCAGTTACTACTGGGAATACCTGGACGTCACCTACACAACGTCGCCGTTGCACATCACGGCGATTGCGCGGGAAAGCAACAACATCCGCGTCACGTGGAGCACAATCGCCGGGACGACCAACGCGTTGCAGCGGACAGCCGGCGCTTCAGGCAACTACGCCACCAACGGTTTTACCGACATCTTCACGGTCAACCCCGTCGTTGGCTCCACGACCAACTACCTCGACCTCGGCGCTGCCGCCACCAACCTTCCGTCACTCTTCTACCGCGTGCGCTTGGTGCAGTAAGGCCATCGCGCTTCGACCGGGTCGCCGAGTCTCAGTCCCAGCGCACGGCCACAACGGGTTTGTATTCGGGGGCGGGAGGGGTTAAGAATCGCTCTCACGATGAATTCGGGGAAGCGACTTGGCTTGTGTCTGGCGGCGGTGTGTCTGCTCTACGCCGTCTCACGCTTCCAAATCATCACCCCGCCACGCGACTCGCCGAATCAAGATCCGTGGCAGAGCAGTCTGGCCACAGCTTGCCGTTGGCTTAACATGCGTTGACCCTTGGACAGAGCCAATTTGCTTGACACGGCGGCCAAGCAAGTATTCTACTGCCGCGTGGAGAAACGAAGAGGCTGGCGTCTCAACGTGTTTCCTCCTCCGTGTCTTCCAGAGTGACCGGGCAGCGCAGTGACGTTCAAAATCGTATCGCGCGGGTCGCACCGAGCAGCGCGTCACCAAAACGCAGTGCAATCCGTGTCCTCACCCCCTGTTTTCCATCATCTTGGCTGACGGGTCATGAAAACGTCGCTCTATGACGCGCTGGTCACCCTCCCGGTTCTGCGGGATTACCTGCGTGCATTTCCCGAAGCGACCAAAGTCTCACTGCAACTCGCGCCCACAAGGACAGCCGCGCGTCGCGCCATCGTGGTGCCGGTGCGGCTGGAAGGGCAAGCGGTTGCCTACTTGGTTGCCAACCCGCCAGAGCACGATTTCCCCGCGCGACGCCGGCGGGGCATCCGGCAATTGCTCCGGGTGTTTGCCCTCGATCTCTCGGCGTTGGCCAATCGCTATCTGACCACTCCCTGCCAACACGCTGCGCCCTGTGTCATCCGCGCCAGCGAATACATCCACGCCCACTTTCACGAGCCGCTTCGTATTGCGGAGGTCGCACACCGTGTCGGGTTCTGTGCCGACCATTTCGGTCGCGTCTTCAGCCGCGCGACAGGGTTGACGTTCACGAACTACGTCGCCCGCGTGAGAGTCGAGAAGGCCACGAAGTTGCTGACGGCCACACCGCAACGGGTGAACGAAGTGGCGTTCGCCTGTGGGTTTGAGTCGATCCCGCACTTTAACCGCATGTTCAAGCGCCAGACCGGCCAGACGCCACGCGCCTACCGTGCCGCGCACGCCCACGGCGCCGGCCTCTGACACGGATCCAACTGACCGCCCGGTCACGCCCATTCTCGGGGCAAAAAGTCGGATAAAGTCAAAAAAAAGTCGGCGGATGCGTAGACCGACTGACTCCGGATTTGGTAGTTTCTAAAGCCATTGGAGAAGCAAAGAGGCTGGCGTCTCGTTTGCGTTTTCTCCTCTGTATCCTTCGGTGACGAAGGTACAATATGATGTTCAGCGCATCGCGCGGGTCGCACCGAGCAGCGGTTCATCAGCACGCAACGTTCCCCCTATGCCCATTCACCAACGGTGTTCCGTCCCGCCACCTTTTTGTCACGCAACCCGTAGGAGACAATCCATCATGCTGCACTCGTTCCCCGTACCCATCACTCTTGCGGTTCTGCCAGGGTTTTGGGGCGAGCTTGAATCAGTCAAAACCATGATCGTCGAACGAAAACGAATCGCCGCGAAGAGGAGGTAACTATGAATACTCATCCATTCCGTCCGTTTTTCCTGCCCGTGCTGTTGGCCAGCCTCGGCTTGACCATGACCGATCGCGTGACGGCGCAGACCCTCACGATCCTGCATGTTTTCACGGCAAGCCCCAACACCAATTCTTCCGGTAGCGTTACCAACAGCGACGGAGCTAATCCGGATGGCGCTTTGGTTTTATCGGGCAACGCCCTGTATGGAACGGCGAGTCAAGGCGGCAGTGGGGGCAACGGCACGGTGTTCAAGGTCAACACCGATGGCACGAGTTTTACGAACCTGTATACTTTCACCCCTTCTCCTCCTCCTGGTTATGGCAACAGCGACGGAGCTAATCCGGAGGCCGGATTGGTTTTATCGGGCAATACACTGTATGGAGCAGCGGACACTCGTGGTGTGCATCAATCGGGCACGTTGTTCGCCCTCAACACCAATGGCACGAGTTTTACGAATCTGTATAGTTTCACGGCAACTTCTGGTTCTCCTAATTACGCCAACAGTGACGGAGAGGATCCAGATGCCGGTTTGCTTCTATCGGGCAACACCCTGTATGGGACGACGTATAATGGCGGCGTTTTTGGCGGAGGCGCGGTGTTCAAGGTTAATACCAATGGCACGAGCTTTCTGAACCTGCATAGTTTTGCGGCAATTTCTTATTATCCAAACAATACCAATAGCGACGGAGGTAACCCATCGTCAGTTTTGGTTTTGTCAGGCAACACCCTGTATGGGACGACAGATAGTGGCGGCACAAATGGCAATGGCACGGTGTTCAGGGTCAACACCGATAGCACGGGCTTTACGAACCTGCATATTTTCACGGCAAACTCTAATTCTCCTTATTCCAACAGCGACGGAGCTCTTCCGGAGGCCGGATTGATTTTATCGGGCGACACCCTGTATGGGACGGCGGTACGGGGCGGCAGTGGGAACAATGGCACGGTGTTTTCCATCAACACCAATGGCACGGGCTTTACGACCCTGCATAGTTTTGCGGCCGGTGGCTATGATTCAATTTCAGGCAGCGAGACCAACAGCGACGGAGCTAATCCGTATGCCGGTTTGCTTTTATCGGGCAACACCCTCTTCGGGACGACGGGTGCTGGCGGCAGTTCGGGTTCTGGCGCAGTGTTCGAAATCAACACCAACGGCACGGGCTTTACGACCCTGTATTATTTCACGCCACTCTCTGCTCCTTATTATAACGCAGGAACCAACGCCGACGGAGCTTTGCCAAGAGGCAGCTTGATCTTATCGGGCAACACCTTGTATGGAACGACAGTGTATGGTGGCAGTTCGGGCAATGGCACGGTGTTCGCCTTGAGTGTGCCGTTGCCATCACTGGAAATCACTTCGGCTGGCAGTCAAATCGTCCTTTCTTGGCCGACGAATGCCACCGGGTTTGCTCTGCAATCCACCACCAATCTGACCTCCGGAAGCTGGAGCAATGTCACCAGTGGAATCGCCACCATCGGCAGCAATTATGTGTACACCAACACACCCAGCGGCACTTCCGGCTTCTTCCGCCTCAAACAGTAGCTACCCATCGTCATGAAACGTCTCTCACCCAAATGAGGAGCACGCAATCCGGCATGGCACCGCCAAAACCGTCGTTGGAGAGTTTGCGCTATCGGACGCGGGCCGAAGCCCGCTCGCTATTACCGCGTGCGGCTGATGCCGTGAAGAGGATGAATTCAGGAGCGCAGCCGTGAGGACTGAAAGGCAACTAAACAATAGAAGCCTTGTTCACGACTCGGTGAACCATCCCCGGCTGCGCTCCTCTCTTTATCCGAAGACCATCGTACGGCTGAGCCTATCGACGTTGAACGCATCGCGCGGGTCGCCCCGTAACGTGGTTCATCAGCACGCAACGTTCCCCCTATGCCCATTCGCCGACGTTTTGCACAGTTCCGCGGATGTTATCACCTCGACCTCTTCGAGGGATCTCTTCCTACAGCGATGGAGATGCTTCGACCAGCCCCACGCACGAAACGCGGCTGTGCCATCGCTACCGGGTTCAGCATGACAGACCCAGAGAAACTAAACCAGAATCGAGGATGAAAATGTTTACTCACAAAATCTTGGCACTGGTATTGGCCGCGCTGACGTTCAATTTGTCGGTCACTCAACTGACTAGAGCCGGCACTTTCGCTAACACCGGCTCGATGACCAGCGCACGCTTTGCTCACACGGCGACCTTACTACCCAACGCGAAGGTGTTGGTCGCTGGTGGCTTCGACAGCACCGATGGCACCACTGCGGAGCTTTATGATCCGGCCACTGGAGTGTGGACGAATACCGGTTCTATGGCTGTTGCCCACCGTTATCACACGGCGACGTTGCTTCCCAATGGCAAGGTACTGGTCGCCGGGGGTGAATCCACTACCAACGTCTGTTGTGACCCCGATTTTTGTGAGCTTGGGACATGCCCCACGGATTATGCTACCCCCATCGCCGAGCTGTATGATCCGGCTAGCGGTACATGGACGAATACCGGCTTGATGACCACCGCGCGTTGGCAGCACGAAGCGACGCTGCTGTCCAACGGGATGGTACTGGTCGAAGGGGGTATATACGACGATTTACTCGGCAATTCACTGACTCTGTATAGCGCGGAGTTATACAATCCGGCCTCGGGGATATGGAGCGCGACCGGCGCGATGAGCACGAACCGATACCAACAGACGGCGACTTTGCTTCCCAATGGAAATGTGCTGGTGGCCGGAGGCATTGGCCCCAGCGGCTACGACCATGTCTTCACTTCGGAGGAGTACGAACCGCTCAGCGGGATTTGGACTAGCCTCAGGGCAATGACGATTCCACGCGCCGCCCATACTGCAACCTTGTTGGCCAATGGAAAGGTGTTGGTCGCAGGAGGTACCCCCGACGGAGGCTACAATTTTGTTGCCAGCGCGGAATTATACGATCCGTCTGCCAAAACGTGGACAAGCACCGGCTCAATGAGCCAAGTTCGAGAAAAACACTCGGCGACGTTGTTGCCCAGTGGCAAGGTGTTGGTCGCCGCAGGCTATGACCATGGTGAACTTAACGGCGCGGAGTTGTATGATCCGGTCAGCGGTGTATGGACGAATACCGGTTCACTCAACGTTGCGCGTGCATGGCACCCGGCGACGTTGCTTCCCAATGGCAAAGTTCTGGTTGAAGGAGGCCTTGGCAGTGTCGACATTACTGCCACCGCGGAGCTATACGATCCGCGGGTAGGAGAGACCGCCCTGACCGGCTGCTCTATACTAACCAACGGCTCATTCCGGTTGACCTTCAAGAGTAGTGCGGGAGCGTCGTTCGACGTGCTGGCGTCTACGAATCTAGCGCTGCCGTTAACCAACTGGACGGTGCTCAGCGGCGTCACGGAAGTTTCTCCCGGCCAATACCAGTTTACAGACCCGCAGGCGACGAACTATTTACAGCGCTACTACCGCCTAGGATGGTAACCTCTGACCAGGAGCAACTCGTCACCTGTAACCGGCTGCGGCCACGCCGGTGAACTCGCTGCAGAGCGTCAACTTATGAACTGATCGTTAAGGAGCGCAGCCGTGAGGACTGAAAGGCAACGAAACAACAGAAGCCTTGTTCACGACTCGGTGAACCATCCCCGGCTGCGCTCCTCTCTTTACCCGAAGACCATCGTACGGCTGAGCATATGGACGTCTAACACATCGCGCGGGTCGCACCGTAACGTGGTTCATCACACACACCACACGACCGCCTTCCTGGCTGCATTCGCGCTTGTCCTATGGGCGTCCCAGGCAAGCGCCATGACGGAAGACTGGAGCGCCATTAACACCAGATTCTTGACCCTCCGGGGCGGGACGACCGGTGTGCCGCAAGGCGACTATATCGCAATCGGACTGGTGACCAACACGGCGTACACGGCGTCACTTGCGAACTTCAGCCCAAGCGCGGTGGCCAGTTCGATGATTCTTTGGGACTCGAGTACGGTCGGCGCAGGAATTGATATCGATGGCACCTTTGCCGTAAGCTCTACGAAGCCCGGTGCCGGCTTCTTCAGCCAACAGATATACTTGCTGGCGGTGAATGCACCAACTGTCGCTGCGGCAACTCAAGTCGGCGTGTTCACAAATCCAAGTTGGATCTTCCCCGCCAGCAATACTGGCGCGGGTGCCATCGAGCTTTCAGATGCGGGCACAACGGCCTTGATCGGAGCCCTTGCCGACGGCACGATTACCACGCCGCCGGACATTGCGGGTGGCGACGCCGCGGCGCTGGGGCCGCCGGTGGCCGTAACCCTCGGGACCAACACGTGGAACGGCGGTACCGGAAGCTGGAGCAACGCCAGCAGTTGGAGCCTGAACGTTGTTCCCGATAACAACAATGGTGGCGGCACCAACTATGTCGCGCGCATTGACGGTGGCAATGCGATTGCGTCTGCTGTCATCATCAATCCATTTCTCTCAGTTACGGTCGATCGAGTTGTCCTCGACTCGAACGACAAACTGACAATCACTAACGGCGCGTCACTCACCATGACCGACGGTGTGGCGTTTAATGGCACGGTTACGCTGGCCAGCACCGGCAACTCCACGTACCTGCACTTCAACGGCGCGCAGACCCTTGGCGGCACCGGGCAGGTCGTACTGGCGGGCACGACGTCGTACCTCGATCAGATCGACGGCTCCGGCACGCTCACGGTGGGTCCGGGTATTACGATCCACGGCGCGGCCGGCACCATCTCCGGCGACTGCGCTAACCCCCTCGTCAATCAGGGCACCATCAGCGCCGACACCAGCAACCAGACGCTCAACGTCTCCTGCTTCGTCAACCAGGGCCAGTTGATCGCCACCAACGGGGCCACGCTGAGCCTGAACAGCTTCACCAACAACGGTGTCATCGGCGTCAGCGGCGGCACCCTGTCGTTGAACGGCGCCTACACGACCGCCGCAATGGGTACGATCAGCAACAGTAACAACAGCACCATCGTGCTCAACGGCACACTCACCGGCTGCGGCGCCATCACGGGCAACGTCGTGGTGCAAGGTACCGTGCAGGCCAATTGCGGGAGCACGCTCACTTTCTCGGGCGGCACTGTCACCAACAACGGCACCATCACCGCCAGCAACGGCACCGTGGTGAATTTCTTCGGCCCGGTGGTCAACAATGGCCTCGTCGACAACACCAGCGGCAACGTGCACTTCTTCTCCACCTTGGGCGGCAGCGGCTCAGTCTTGACGCCGCCGACCAACAGTTGGATCGCCGGCGTCGGCAAATGGGAGACGGCAACGAACTGGTCATCGGGCCAGGCACCTTCCCTCACCGACTCGGCCGACCTCATCACGAATGCGGGCAACAGAACTGTCACCATCGACGCCACCACGTCGGGCGGTTTCCCGAACAACCTGACGATTAGCAACCTGACCGTCGGCGCGCCGCTGAACTCGACCAACACACTGTTGTTGAGCAACGCCGGCACCAACACGCCGTTGGCTGTCCGCAACAACGTCAGGGTCACTAGCGGTGCCTCGATATTCATCACCAACTCGGCGCTGCTGGTGAACGGCCCCTCGGGAGGCGCGGTCACGGTCGACGGTCAACTGACAATGGACAGCGGGACGATATTGGTTTCGTCCAACCTGCTCGTCGGTCCATCGAACCCGCAGAGTTTGGTTACCATCTGGGGAGGCGCGCTGTATGTGACCAATGGCGCGCACAGCGCCGTGACCGAAGTGCGCTACGGCACGCTGGTGCTGACCGGCGGCGTGTACTTCACGGACCGCCTGCTCATTACCAACACCGGTGGCAGCTTCATCAACGATGGCGGCACGTTCACCATTACGGGTCTGGCGCAGGTTGATCAGGGCACACAGACCGTCGCCAGCGGCACCACGCTGTTGTCTTCCAATCTGGTGGTCGGCAGCTCCGCGAACTCCACGGGCACCGTCAATGTCACCGGCGGCCAACTCATCGTCACCAACGCTCCGATCACCATCGGCAATTTGGGCGTCGGCAGCATGACCGTCTCCAACGGCGCCGTCTCCACGACCGGGGTTGACATCGGCGCGGGCACGAATTCGCAAGGCACGCTGACGCTGCAGGTCGGCAGTACGATGACAGTCTCTAGCAACCTCACGGCAGGTTCGGCTTCCGGTGCGACTGGCACCGTCAACGTCACCGGTGGCCAACTTGTCGTGACCAACGGCACGCTCGGCATCGGCAACGCCGGCACGGTCAACAGTGGCAGCGGCGTCGGCTCCATGACGGTGAGTGACGGCGCGACGGTTACCGCCTCCACCATCCTGCTGGGCAGCAGTGCGGGCGGCGAGGGCCATCTGACCTTGGACGATGGAGGAGTGATCAGCAGCGCCGGCAGTAATGCCGTTCTGGTCGTCAACGGGTTTGGTCAGATCGGCGGCGATTTGGGATGGACCAACATCGGCTCCACCTTCTACTGCGGGTACGCCCACCCCGGCGCCTACGCCCTGTCCAATGGCACCTCCTCCTGCCAGGACGTGTATGTCGGCTACGACAACGCGGGAACGATGACGATTGACGGCGGAACCATGAACATTTTGTCGCGTCTAACCGTCGGACAGTCGGGCAGCCCTGTTTCAACCGGCGCGGTCTGGATCACGGGCGGCCAACTGACGATCGCCAACTACAGCATTATTGGGAACTCCGGCGTCGGCCAGATGAGCATTTCCAATGGCATCGTAAACGCCGCCGATGTGTTCATTGGCAACAGCGGTAATCCCGGAACGTTGACCCTGGCGGGCGGTACGCTGACGGTCACCGGCATTGTGGTGTCCAACCCCAACAGTCAATTCATCTTCAGCGGCGGCTCGCTCATCGCCAGAGCCATCACCAACGCCAACGGCCAGGCCTGTACCGTGGGCAACGCGGTTGGTCTGGCGACGTTGAGCTTGACGGGCGGAACCAGTTCCCTGGGCAACGGACTGAACGTCTCGGCCAACGCCACACTCGCGGGGCTTGGTGTGATCAATGGGAATGTGGTGAACAATGGTTTCATTGTGTCCGTTGGGGGTGCCCTGATCTTCAATGGCCTCGTTACCAACAACGGTGTGATCATCACCAACGGCGTCAGTTTCCTCGGCGGCTTGGTCAACCATGGCGCGATTCTGGATGCTGCGGGAGACGCCGACGGGGATGGGATGAACAATCTGTCGGAGGTCTTGGCCGGCACCAATCCGACCAACAACGCTTCGCTCTTCCACATTACGGCGGTGACCAAGGTCGGCAACGACGGGCTGGTGAGTTGGAGCGCTGTGGGCGGCAAAAGCTATGTGGTGCAGGCGAGCACGGGGCCCGGAGGCAATTATCCCGGCAGTTTTGCCGACATCAGCCCGCTGATCTCCGTGCCGGGCTCCGGCGAATCCACCACCAACTACCTCGACCCCGGCGGCGCCACCTACATCCCCTCGCGCTTCTACCGCGTGCGCTTGGTGCAGTAAGGCCACAACCACACTTCGACCGGGTCACACCGGGGGCGTACCCGCGGGACGGAAACAAATTCCCAAACGCGGTTCGCATGACGTTTGAGTAAACGGTTGGCCGGTTCCCGGCCAACCTACAGGTGTTGTCTCTTCTTCCGTCCTCACCGCGCTTCACTCCTCCTCACGCCGTCTCACGCTTCCAAATCATCACCCGCCGTCTAGTGATGGGAGTATCGCGTCGTCATCAGAACAATCCATGACTGATATGCGCCTGAAGTTATCGCTCGACATCAATAGGAGTGGAGCGCTATACTTCAACTTGGTTGGGAGAAGATTCACCCCGTCGGTGATCTGGGGAGCGCGGTCATGCGTCAGCCCGGGTTCCATCCTGCATTGAAGTGGCGAGCGGTTGGGGCAGCGTTACCACTCTTTCTCTTTCTTGCGCTCACCGCTCATGGATTCCAGGCCCCAGATCATGAACGACTTGAGAACCTTGACCGGCGCCGCCCCGAGACACTGACCCGCGAGCAGATGGATGCAGTGTCCCAAGTCCAGCAGAAGGTGCCGGGGGCCCGGGTGGACTTCGACCCGATCTTGGCGTCCCCATCATTTGTTGCCAGCCCGCACGGATTCTTGACCGGGTCGAATGGCCTCGGTCTCGCCGTGACCAGTCAATTCATCGGCGCGATCCCGGCCGACGATCCCGACCGCGTTACCAAGGCATTTCTCAACGAGCATGTCGCGCTGTTTGGCCACGGTGCGGAAGTCCTGGCCAACGCGCGCCGCAAGAGAGAATTCGTCACCCCGCATAACGGGCTGCACACGGTCGTGTGGGAACAGCAGTTGGATGGCATCCCGGTCTTCGAGGGGCTGCTGATCGCGCACACGACGATACGCGGGGAGTTGGTGAGCATTTCCAGCCGGTTCATCCCCGATGTGCAGAAGGCGGCCGATGCCGGGATGTCGCAACGGGCGACGATTCAAGCACCGCCGCCGATTCGCGCCGAAGAAGCCATCGCACGGGCGGCGGCGAACGTGGAGGAAACGGTCGATGCCGCGGACATACGGGCAAGCGGCACCGGGGCGGAGCAACGTCTGCGTTACAAGGCAGCGGCACTGCCCGGTGAAACGGAGGTCCGACAGGTCTGGTTGCCCGTCAATCGCAATTCCATGCGGCTTTGTTGGGAAGTGCAGCTGACCAGTCGCAAGCGGGGCGAGATGTTCCTGTTGGTCGTGGATGCCGAAACCGGGGAGATACTCGTCCGGCATGGGCTCACCGAATACTACAGCGACGCAACCTATCGGGTGTACACCAGCGATAGTCCGTCCCCGTACTCACCGGGCTGCGCGGCCCCGTGTACCACACAACCGCCGCTGGTGGCGCGCGACCTGGTGACACTGAGCGCGTTGTCAGCAAATGATTCACCCGCCGGCTGGATCAGCGACGGGCAGAATACGACTGCCGGCAACAACGTGGACGCCCACCTCGACAAGGACGGCGATAATGTTCCCGATCCCGGTTCGCGGCCGACCGGCAATCCGTTTCGCGTCTTCGATTGTTCGATGGATCTGGCCCAACAGCCGGTCACCTACACCAACGCCGCGGTGGTGCAACTGTTCTATTGGTGCAATTGGATGCACGACAAGCTTTATGAATTGGGGTTCACCGAGGCGGCAGGGAACTTCCAGAACGACAATTTCGGGCGGGGCGGTCTCGGCAACGACGCGGTGCAAGCGGACGCGCAGGACGGCAGCGGGTCCAACAACGCGAATTTCTCCACGCCACCCGATGGTTCACCAGGCCGAATGCAGATGTACATTTTCAACTACCCAACTCCGAATCGCGACGGCGACTTCGACGCGGAAGTCATCCTGCACGAGTACACGCACGGTCTGAGCAACCGCCGCGTCGGCGGCGGCGTGGGTATCAGCGCGCTGCAATCAGCGGGTATGGGCGAGGGCTGGTCGGACTTCTACGCAGAATCGTTACTGAGCCAGATCAGTGACGATCCCAACGCGGCCTACGCCAATGGCGGCTACGTTACCTACCAGTTGAGCGGGTTGACTCAAAACTACTACTTCGGCATCCGCCGCTATCCCTACTCGACGGACATGACGAAGAATCCACTGACGTTTAAGGACATCGATCCCTCACAAGCGAGCGCGCATACCGGGGTGCCGCGGAGTCCGATCATCGGTACGGCGGCGAACGAAGTCCACAATATGGGCGAGGTTTGGTGTGTCACGCTGTGGGGGGCACGGGCCAACCTGATCGCGAAGTATGGCTCCGCTGCTGGCAATCAGCTCATGCTCCAATTGGTAACCGACGGCATGAATCTGTCGCCGGCGAACCCAACCTTCCTCCAGGCGCGCGATGCCATCCTCCAAGCTGATCAGGTCGATACCGGCGGTGCCAATAAGAGTGAATTGTGGGCGGCCTTCGCCAAACGCGGCATGGGTGCGAGCGCAACGTCGCCGGCAAGTTCGACCACCACGGGTTTGGTCGAGGCCTATGATGTTCCTGACTCTATGAAAGTGACGCCCGGGACGGGGTTCAATTCCAGCGGAGGCATAGGCGGACCCTTCAGTCCCGCGTCGCAGATGTATGCGATCAGCAACAGCGGTACCAGCACGCTGAATTGGACCGCGGGCAAGACTGCCGCTTGGTTGAATATCTCCAGCACCAGCGGCAGTTTGAATCCGGGGCCGGGATCCAACACCGTGGTGCTAACCATCAACGCAACTGCCAACAATTTGTCTGCCGGCGCGTACTCCGATACTGTCACGTTCAGCAACAGGACGAGCGGCATGACCCAAACGCGTGCCGTGACCTTGACCGTCCATGGGCCCGTCATCTTCCTCGCGGATTTCGAAGACGGTAACGGCGGCTACAGCGCCGACGGCTTCACGTACACTGCCGATCCCGACGCCACCTCCAATCTCTGGCACGGCACGGCGCGTCGGTCCGTTTCGCCGTCGCACTCCCAGTATTACGGCTTGGAGAGCACCGGCAACTACAACACCGGTGCCCGCAACGCCGGCAACCTCCTCTCGCCCAGCATCTCACTGACGGGCGTCACGGGCCCGATCGTCCTCTCGTACCAATATTTCCTCCAGACCGAAAACGTTTTATCCTATGATATTGCTACCGCCCAGATTTCCTCGAACGCCGGCAACACGTGGATAACGCTGGCCACATTGGCCAATTCCGCCAGCTTCGCCACGGTCACGAACGATATCTCCGCGTACGCGGGCCGGAACATTCTCATTCGCTTCAATTTCGACACCATTGATGGCATCGCCAATACGTTCGAGGGTTGGTACATCGATGATGTAATGATCACCGGCGCTCCTCTCATGCCCAGGATTACTGTCACCGTCCCCACCACCGCCACCGAAGGCGACGGGGTCCTCGCCGGCCAAGGCGCCGTCTATTTGTCGAGCGTGCCAACCAATAACGTCATCGTCATGCTTGCGTCCTCCGACACCTCCGAAGCGACTGTGCCCGTATCGCTGACGATCCCCCCCGGGGCCACCAACGCGATCTTCGATATCACCATCATCGACGACACGGAATTGGACGGGCCGCAATCCGCCACCATTACGGCGTCGGCGGCCGGCTGCTTCAGCGGCAATGCCAGTATCACGGTGAACGACAACGAGACCGCTACACTTTCGATTGCGTTGCCGACCGCAGCGACCGAAGGCGACGGTGTGCTCGCCAATGCCGGCACGGTGTACGTCAGTGCCCCGGTGTCCACCAATGTCGTCGTCAGCCTCGGTTCCAGCGACACGACGGAGATTGTCGTCCCGTCGTCGGTGACCGTTTCAACCGGCCAGACGAACGCCACATTCGATATCACTGTCGTGGATGACAACCAAATCGACGGGCCGCAACCGGCGACCGTGACCGCCCATGTCGCCGGTTGGATCGATGGAAATGCAACAATCACGGTGCTCGACAATGAGAACACCAACCTCACCGTCACCTTGCCGTCATTCTTCCGCGAAGGGCAGGGCCAGGTGTCAAACGGCTGCACGGTGCGCATCTCCGGCACGCTTCCGTCGGCGTTGACAGTGAACCTTCTTTCCAGCGACACGACCGAGTTGACGGTGCCCGCTTCGGTTACAATTTCGGCGGGCCAAACGTCCGCCGTCTTCACCGCCACAGTCGTTGACGACAGTGAGACCGACGGCGCGCAGCCGGTGACGGTGACCGCGAGTGCGGCGGGCTTCGTGGACGGCAGCGCCGACTCGACCGTTCTCGACAACGACGTCCATCATTTTGCGTGGTCAACCATCTCCAGCCCCCAGACCTCCGGCGTGCCGTTCACCGTTTCCGTTACCGCACTGGATATCAATGGGCTGACGATTTCCAATTACGCGGGTTCCGCGACCTTGAGCGCAGCGGGCGACGCCGGTCCAGCCACGATCACCCCGGCCACGACCGGTGCTTTCACCAATGGTGTATGGACCGGTAGCGCAACGGTCAACAACCTCGACACAAACGTTCGCATGACCGCCGACGATGGCGCAGGACACACCGGACAGAGCAGTCAGTTCGACGTCGCCCAGGCCGTTGGTGTGCTCGGCATCGTGTCCGGGTCGAACGTCTGTAACGCAGTTCTCGGAACGGCGTCGAATGGCCAGTCGTTCGGCACGGTAACGGCCGGACTGACCTACAACTATCAGGCCTCGGGATGCATCTCGTTCGCCTCGGGCCAGTACTCGGATCCCGATGGAAAACATTCCTGGGACGACTGCACGACGTTCGACGGGCCGGGACAGGTGGGCGGCTATCCGAACTTCTTGTGCCCGGGTCTGACGAACTGGTCTTTGGTCGGTAAAATCGGAGGCACTTGCATTCAACTGGGCAAGAGCGGCAGTATGGTCGCTCCCGCCTCGGGCACGTTGACTCTATACTGCAATGATCAAATCGGCCTTATGGGCGACAACAGCGGCTTGTGGAATGTATGTCTCTTGGGGTTTGGAACGGATTTGGTGTCTACTGGATCCATGGGGGGGCCATTCGCTCCGCCCAATCAGACATATACTCTGACCAACAGCGGCAACGGCATGTTGACCTGGTTCGTCACGAACATGCAGAATTGGGTCAGTCTGTCAGCCACCAGCGGCACGCTCGCGCCCCAGGCGACGACGAACATCATGGTCCTCATCAACTCCGACGCGAACTCGTTGGCGGTGGGCGACTACAGTGACACGGTCACATTTACCAATTTGTCGAATGGCAACGGGACCACCACCCGCGGCGTTGCCCTCACGATCACCCCGCCGGCCAACCTTGCGGTCACGCCCACGAATGAATTGAGTGCAACTGGAATCCAAGGGGGGCCGTTTGCGCCTTCGAGCCAGACGTATACGCTCACCAACAGCGGTGGCAATGCGCTGAACTGGAGCGCCAGCAAGATCGCCAGTTGGCTGACTCTCTCCACGACCAACGGTTCATTGGCGGTGGGAAATGGTGCAACGGTGACGGTTTCGATCAATGCCAATGCCAACAGCCTGGCCGCCGGCAGTTACGCGGATAGTGTTACGTTCACCAACACCACCAACGGCGCGGGCGGCGGCACACGCGGTGTCACGCTTACAATCAACGTGCCCGGTGTGTTGTCGGTCTCGCCGGCCAGCTATGCATTCGGCACGCTCCTGACCGGGGCCACCGCCCAGGCCAGTTTCACCATCACCAACAGCGGCGCCGGCCTGCTCACCGGTACCGCCAGCGGCGCCAGCGGCCCTTTCACCATCGTCAGCGGCAGCGCCTATTCCATTTCCCCCAACAGTTCCACCAATGTCGTCGTTCAATTCTCCCCCACCAGTCTCGCCACCTTCTCCAACAGCCTCATCTTCGCCAGCGACGGCGGCAACTCGACCAATCTCGTCACGGGCACCGGCGGCGCGGTCCCCGTCGCCGACTTCTCCGCCACGCCCACCAATGGCTTGGCGCCACTGACCGTCACCTTCACCGATTCCTCCACCGGCACGATCTCCAACCGGTCGTGGCTCTTTGGTGACGGCGCCTCAGCCAGCACACTGGCCACCATCGTGTCCCACACCTACACGACCGGTGGAATCAACACGGTGACCCTGACAGTCGACGGTCCCTTGGGCAGTAGTTTCCTGACGCGCACCAACGCCATCGTTGTCACGGGTGTTCCCGCACTCGGCGTCACGCCGGCCAGTTATGCATTCGGCACACTCCTGACCGGGGCCACCGCGCAGGCCAGTTTTACTGTCACCAACAGCGGCACCGGCCCGCTCACCGGTACCGCCAGCGGCGCCAGCGGTGCCTTCACCATCGTCAGCGGCAGCGCCTATTCCATTTCCCCCAGGAGTTCCGCCAATGTCGTCGTTCAATTCGCCCCCACCAGTCTCGCCACCTTCTCCAACAGCCTCATCTTCGCCAGCGACGGCGGCAACTCGACCAATCTCGTCACAGGCACCGGCGGCGCGGTCCCCGTCGCCGACTTCTCCGCCACGCCCACCAATGGCTTGGCGCCACTGACCGTCACCTTCACCGATTTCTCCACCGGCACGATCACCAACCGTTCGTGGCTTTTTGGCGATGGCGCCTCAACCAACGCGCTGGCCACCATCGTGTCCCACACCTACACGAGCGGCGGGACCAACTCGGTTACCCTGACAGTTGACGGTCCCTTGGGCAGTAGTTGCCTGACGCAGACCAATGCCGTCGTCGTCATGCCTCTTCCCCCCAACAGTTGGATCAACGCCGGCAGTGATAAATGGGAAGGGGCCGGAAATTGGTCGGACGGCGTACCGAACATCACGCAACCAGGCCTGTACATCACGAACGCTAACAGCAAGACGGTGACCATCGACGCCGTCACCACGAACACGCCCGGCTGCCTGACCATCAGCAACCTCACCGTACTCGGATCGGCGGGCGCCACCAACACTCTGTCGCTAAACAATATCGGCTCCGCCATTCCGTTGCGGACATTCAGTTATGACCGTGGGCTGACGCTGGACACCAACGCGTCTGTCGTGGTGAACAATTCAGCGCTGGTGGTCGCGAATAACGGCAGTCTGACGGTCGGCGACAGTGGTGCGGCCTGTAGTCTGCTGATCACGAACAAAGGAAATGTTTCCGCCAACTGGTGCTGCTTGGGCAACAATGCGGGCAGCGGTAATAATATGGCCCTTGTCGGTGGCCCGGGCTCGATCTGGAACAGTTATTCCAATCTGATCGTGGGCGCCAGCGGATCTGGCAATGCGTTGGTGATCACCAATCACGGCAGTGTTCTCGACAATACCTGTATCGTGGGCCAGGACTTGAGCAGCAGCGGCAACCTCGCCGTGGTCAACGGCCCGGGCTCGATGTGGACCAACACCTATCTTTATGTCGGCTACCACGGCTCCGGCAACCAGCTTACCATCGCCAACGGCGGCCATGTCGCCAGCCTTTACAGTTATCTGGGCTACCAATACAGCGCGGGCTACTATGGCAACAACCTGGTGGTCGTCAGTGATACCGGCTCAGTCTGGAGCGCATCGCACCTCTATATCGGCTACGGGGAAAATAGTTTCTATGGAGGCAATACACTGGTCATCACCAACGGCGGCGCCGTCATTTCCGGCACTGGCTACTTGAGCTACCAAAATGTCGGATCCAACAATATGAACGTGGCAGTGGTCACCGGGCCGGGTTCGCTCTGGAACAGCGCCACTCTGTATGTCGGCTGGAATGGATGCGGCGACCAATTGGTCATTAGCGGCGGTGGGGCCGTCGTTTCCAGCGTTGGCTACGTCGGTTATTCCGACACCCTCGTCTGCAGCAACAACATTGCCACCGTGTGCGATCCCGGGTCGGTCTGGAGTAATTCCTCGCTCTATGTGGGCTACAGCAACATCAGATGCCCCGGCAACCAGTTGGTGGTAACCAACGGCGGCACGGTCTTCGCCTCAAACTTGGTCGTCGGTGTTGGGCAGGCGGCCAACAGCCTCGTGAGGATCGAGTCCGGCACGCTTCGGGTGGCGGGGGCGAACGGAACCGGTGGTCTGATCCTGGGCCAAACCGGGCCGGGCCGCTTGCTCCTGGATGCGGGAACGGTGACGGTCAACCAACTGGTGCTGACCAACGGAGTCAACAGCATGTTTACCTTCAACGGCGGCAGACTGACCAGCGGCGGCACATTTGTCACCAACAACCAACTATTCGTCGTCGGCGATGCTACGAATGCGGCCACGTTCCAACTCAACGGGGGCGTGCATTCCTTCGCCGGTAATCTGGAGATTCGCAATAATGCCGCCCTCACCGGCTGCGGGACGGTCACTGGCAACGTCGCGGTCGATCCCGGCGGCAACGTCGCGGTCGATTGCGGTGGGACGCTGACCTTCACCGGCATCGTCACCAACAACGGCGCCATGCACCCCATCAACGGCAGCGTGCTGGAATTCTATGGCACGATGGTTAATAACGGCACCATCGACATTACCGCCGGCACGACAAATTTCCATGGAATATTCGTCAACAACGGCACCATCGTTACTCCGCCGGCGCCTGTGGCCAGCTTCACCGCCAGCCCGACCAATGGCGTGGCGGTGTCCTTGAACGTGAACTTCACTGATTCCTCCACCGGGTCGATCTGGGGCTGGCACTGGGATTTTGGTGATGGCAATACGTCAACAGCGCAGAACCCGGCCCACTCCTATGCCGCGGGTACCTACACCGTGCGGTTGATCGTCAACGGACCGGGCGGAGTCACCACCAATACCAAGCCGAATTGCATTACAGTGGTTCCGCCACCCTCGACCTTCCTCGTTGACGCCGGCAATCTTTACGACAGATTCGGCACGCTGGCGCCCAGCAACAGCGTGGCGGTGCTGGTGGCCGATACCGGGAACAATGGCTTTGTGGATCCC
>Ga0187861_10000958_pt1 | contig 31577 bp, 20 predicted proteins | sample June2016WEW_10_1_3_FD_132986 | JGI IMG/M metagenome (GOLD analysis project Ga0187861, IMG submission 132986) | Peatland microbial communities from SPRUCE experiment site at the Marcell Experimental Forest, Minnesota, USA - June2016WEW_10_100 | ecosystem: Environmental > Terrestrial > Soil >...
AGCCGCCATCTCCGCCCAATACTTCCTTCTTCAGGACACGGTAACCGCCCGCGGCATCCGGTGCGGCCTCCTCAGCGGCAATGAACCCCACGGCCGCGGCTACTGCCGCCCACACCCAACGCAGGCAAGTTTTCACGGTATCCCCTCCTTCGCCGGCAGTTTACGGCCGCACCCTTGCTGTTCCAGTCTCTATTCCTGAATTTGGCAACCGTTCAGTCTCTGAGCCCTGCGCGTAAGCAAGCGGGCACGGGGAGCGCTGCGTTACGTGCTATGGGAAATATGGGAAGAATGGGATTGATGGAAGAACTCCCTAGGTCGGGGCTCGGACCGAACGGCCCGAGATTTCAAACAAGGGCGCTACAAGTCCACCATGCACCTGAAGCCGCGATTGTTGGCGCGAATGCCGGGGAAGCCGCTGCCGCGGCGCGCCGAGCGGCAGCGGTCCGGGGCGCAATCCCAGCTCCCGCCGCGCAGCACACGCGCTCTGCCCTCGGCGGGCCCCCGCGGATCCACGGGCGGCGACTCCGCGTAATACTTTTCGCTATAGAAGTCCTGCATCCACTCCCACACATTGCCGTGCATGTCGAACAAGCCCCAGGCGTTCGGCTCTTGCTGCCCCACGGGGTGCGTGCGCCTGTCGGCATTGCGGTCGAACCAGGCGGCCTGTTCCAGGGCGCTGTCCTGGCCGCCCGTGTTGAACCTGGTCGCCGTGCCGGCACGGCAGGCGTATTCCCACTGGGCCTCGCTGGGCAAAAGGATCGTCTTGCCGGTCACCGCACTGGCCTTAATGCAGAACTGCTGCGCGTCGTTCCAGGGCACCCTCTCCACGGGGTGCTTCGGACCCTTGAAAAAGCTCGGGTTGTGGCCCATCACCGCCTCGTACTGCTCCTGTGTCACTGCGTACTTGCCCATGTAGAACGGCTTGCTCAGGGCAACCTGGTGCTGTATTTCGTCCAGGCCCCGGTCCTTCTCCGTCTCGGGGCTGCCCATGAGGAAGGCGCCGGCGGGGACGAGGACCAGTTCCAGCTTGACGCCGCGGCTGAGGTCGAGCGCCAGTTTCTGGCCCGGCAGCTTGGGTACGCTCTTGGCGGCGGCGAAGACCGTGGGCGCAAAGGAGAAAGCAGGAGCCGGTTGCCCTGGCGATTGGGGGGGTGGCGCGGCGGGAGCGCCGCTGGCGAGCAATTTCGCCTGGCAGGACGCGAGCGCTTCGCGCAGGGCGGTGCCATCCGCATAACGCTCTCCAGGTTTCTTGGCCAAACAACGGTCCAGCAGTTGCGCCGTGGCCAGGGAGACTTCCGGCCGCACCTCCCAGATGGGCGTGTGTGGTTGCTCAGCCGTCCGGCGCAGAACCTTCAACAAGGTGCTGCCTTGGAACGGGGCAGCCCCGGCGAGCAGGGCATAGAGAGTGGCTCCCATCGCGAAAACGTCGGCCGGCTTGGCGGCCTCTTTGGCATCCTCGGCCTGCTCCGGCGCCATGTAGCCTGGCGTGCCCAGGGACACGTGGGCCAGGGTCAGGGAATGGCCGTGTTCCTCGTTGCGCGCGATGCCCAGGTCGGTGAGTTTGGCCGCGGCAAAGTTCAAGCCGGCACGCTGGGCCTCTCCGGCGCGCGCAACGGGGGGCTCGCAAAAAGGGACGAGGATGTTGTCGGGCTTGATATCGCGGTGGATGATGCCTTTGCCATGCGCCGCGGCCAGGCCGGCCGCAGCGGCGGCGCAAATACTCAGCGCCTCGCCCTCTTCCAGCCCAGGCCTTCCCGTTTCCTTGACTTCCGCAAGGCACTCCCGTGCGGACTTGCCGGCGACATACTCCATGACGAGGAAGTGGATGCTTTGCTCTTCATCAACGTCCAGGACCGTGACAAGATGGGGTGACTTTATTTTGGCGGCGTTTTTTGCTTCACGGAAGAAGCGCTGGATCAGTTCGGGGTGCTGTGCGGCCAGGTGAAAGGGCAGGACCTTGACCGCGACTTCCACTTCCAGCCGCGGATGGACGCCATAGTAGACCGCGCCCATGGCGCCCTGGCCAAGTTTCGCCACCAGCGGAATGCCGCCTAGCGCCGGTACTTGCTTGCCCTGCCAGGCTACCCGCGGCGCATTGGCGATGAGCGCATCGCGGGACAGGTCCTGCCACGGGAGACCAGCGGGCGTACGCTCTTCATCCACTTTCCATGACCCAGTAAAATCCACGCTCTAACCGCAAGAGAATCATATAAGGAGCGGCGCGGCCCGGCAACCTCCCTTTGCCTACAGGGAGATGAAAGACTCCCCCACCGGGGTGACTTCGAGCGCCTTGGTGAGGGACTCCAGCCGTGCGCCCGCGTCATAAGCGAAACGGACTTGGACCTTGTCTCCGGCCTGAACCTTAAAAGGCGCTGGCACGGGCGCCACAAGGTATTGGCTGAACCACTCGACTGCACGGTTCTCGTTGACCAGAATGCCTACGACGTTCTTGGTGATGAATCTCAGGGCGTTCAACGTGCCCGGCGTCTGGATCGTGAGTTCAGTGTCGCAGGCGAAGCGGGACGGCAGTTCCTTGGCATAGACCAGCATGTAGTAGACGAACGGCTGCGCCAGCCCCACCGTGTCCTTTTGCTCGGCCAACGGATCGAAGAAATACGGCGCTGGGGCCTGGAAACCGGCGAAGTCAAAAGACTGCTGGACCGGCTGCACCGCCAGGAAGGCCGCTTCCGGAATAAAGAGCGGCAAGCTGCCGAATTTGCGCAGATAACGCTCCTTGAAACAACTGATGGCTTGAACCTGCTTCTCCCTCAAGAGGGCCACATGGATCATCTCACAGACCACCACGTCAACAGGCTCGGGCGGCAGATATTCGAAAGCGTCGCCGGCCACGATCTCGACTTTGGCCGACTGGGGATTGAGGGTCTGAAAGTACCTGGCGGCCTCAACCAACTCAGGTTCTCTCTCGACACACCAGACCTTGGAGGCGCGGCTGGCGGCAAAGAATGACAGGACGCCGGTCCCGCCGCCGAGTTCCAGGACCTTTCCGCCCGCGGGCACCTTCTTGTCCAGCGCCTCCTTGAAGGCCTGCATCCGCGCCGTGTCGCGCAGCATATTGAAGTGGTAATGGAGAGGAATCTTCTGGCCTGGGACCGCATTGTCCTCGGGGTTTATGGCCATCGCAGTGTTCTCCGCATGTTTTCTTCACCACAGGGACACAGAGGACAGCAGGGGAATTGACTGGCCAAGGAATCAAGATTCACCAGTCTGCTCTGGGCTCCTGGGGTGAATAGTCCGGCTCTCAAGATAGCGGCAGTCCAGCGGGCGGTCAAGAGAAGGCATGAACATGAGCCTGTGTTATGCCTAACACCTTTTGCGGGCCGCTCACGTTCTGAACAGCAGGTTTCAGCGGCCGTCAGGCCGGGACTGCGCCCGCAAAGCGCTTGAGGCGGGAGAAGAAGACGGAGTCTTCTATCACGGAGGCAAGGGCGTTGCGGGTGGCTTGGTCTTGGCCAAAGACATGGGCCATTGCGCCGCCGGTGTCCGGGTCGCTGTCGGCATAGCGGATCGCGGCCCACAGGCGGAAGGCGGTTTTCCAGGATATTGGCTTCTTGGCTGAGTCAACCTTCTCCAGCAACTCCTCGATCAGCTTGCCTTCGCTGGGATCGGTTTTCGCCAACACCGCGAGTGCAACACGTTCCAGGTTGCGGAGATCCTTCAGTTGGTCGAAGACGGGTCCAAGGTCCCACCGCAAGGCTACAATCTCCAGATTCATATCCGCAACGCGAGCCTGACACATGCCATCCGCGTTCCAGGGCGCCTCAACTTTGCAGTTCTTTCTGAGCCAAGTAAGGACCTGCTCGTCTGGATGGCGGTCGGGGTCAAAGCAAATACCCATTTGCGTGAAAGGCCAGTCGGCGCTTGGCAGGTCGCGAATTCTGTGGGCGATTAAGTTGGGCATTTTGTCCTTTCCGTTGGCCATGAGAATCCTGGTTTCAGCATCCTTCCAGCGGAATGCGTGCTCGCGCGCGGCCACGGCGCCGCCCTTCTGGGCGCCAAAACAACGGTCGAAAAGCTCCCGCAAGGCGGCAAGGTCATCCGGACCCTCGACGACGATCAAGCTCTGTTTCATTGCCGGAGATCCTCGCCCACATCTTCGAGACGCTCTGAAGCTTCCGGCCCGTCAATGACGCCCGTAATGAGCTTGCCATCTGTAAGGCGCGTGCGTATGAGGCAGGCTTTGTCCAAGTCGCGCCCTTTCTGTTTTTCGAAAACCTTGGCCAGCAACTCCAGGCTATGAGTGCTGAAGACGATCTGTGTTCCTTGGGCTATGGCAACCCAAATCAACTTAACCAATTCCTCCAAGGCCCTTGGGTGCTGGAAGCATTCGGGCTCCTCGATGAGAACCAGGCGCCCTTTTGCCACGGCCAAGAAGCAAGCAACCTTGAACAAACGGCGCATGCCGTCGCCAGCGAAATGCAAAGCGCAAGAACCGTGGAGATCAATAGTGTAAAGAAGCGGCCTATTATCCTTGACCAGAATCCGAAGCTGCTTGGTGGCTGCACGGAGCATTGCGCAAAGCGCCGTGAGGTGTTCCTCCACAGCCGTGCCTGTTTCAATCGCGTCAGAATAGAGTTTCTCGAATCCTTCTACCTCGTGAATAGTACCGATGTCTATGAAAACGGCATCCAGGGCCAGCCTGTTCTCCTTATCTGAGGGGGTTCCGCCACTATCGTCGAAACTGAGCAATGTTTTCTTCGGTTGATAAATGTCTTCCCAAAAATGTACACTTATGCTCTTACCGTCTTGTCCGACATCAAGTTCAAGTTTCCATCTCTGATTAGCCATGATAACACATTGTCGCCGGTTTCTATAGGTTATCGCTCGAACTGTTTCAGGCCCAACCCAGCCGCGCACTCTAGCAACCTTCGCCAACGCCGCGAGGTGACCGCGGCACCCGTCAAGGTACAGCGCCTCCAATATCGTTGACTTCCCCGAATTACTCGCGCCCACCAGGGCCGTCAGCAGCTTTAGACCGCTTACGGTCCCGTTGGCAATGCCGCGGAAGTTCGTTATCTGAATCTCCGTTATCATCAGGCACCCCTACCGTTTCCGCCGCTCCCCGTGCCAATCCAAAATCTAAAATCCCGAATCAGCTCTGCTCCTCGCCCTTCTCCTTCTTCTTCTTCTGCTCTTCCTCCGCCCGCTTGAGCATTTCCTTAACGCTGTCCGGGGTGCCTTCTGTTTGCGGCGGAGCAGCGGTCTCCTCACCCTGACCCTCTCCCGCCGGGGGAGAGGGAACCTGCGCAGCCGGCAGGCTGACAGCCTGTTCCACGGCCGGCTCCCCGGCCTTCTTCTTGCCGTTGCCTTCGCGCTCTTTTTGCTCGGCCTGTTCGGCCTTGATGGCTTCGGCCTGTTCATGGGCCTGCTCGGCCTCTTCGCGGGCGATCTTGGCCACGCTGACTACCTTGTCATCAGCTTCCAGGTCCATGAGGTACACGCCGATGGCGCTGCGGCCGGTTTCGCGGACGTCCTCGATCTTTGTGCGGATGACCTTGCCCTTTTCGGCCATGAGCATCAGTTCGTCGCCTTCCTTGACGGCGATGACGTCCACCACCGGCCCGTTCTTTTCGGTGATCTTGACGTTGATCACGCCCTTGGCGCGCTGCGTGCCGGTCTTGCGGTACTCGTCAATCTGGCTGCGCTTGCCCACGCCCTTTTCACAGACCGTGAGCAGGTAATCGCCGGGCTGGCCCACGACCACGCCGACGATCCGGTCGTCCGGTTCAAGCCTGGGTCCGTGGACGCCGCGGGCGGTGCGGCCCATGTCGCGCACGACGGTCTCGTCAATGCGGATGGCCATGCCCTGCCTGGTGCAGAGGACGATTTCCTGGCCGCGCTTGACGAAGCGCGCCGCGATCACCTGGTCGTTTTCTTCCAGGCCGATCGTGGAGATGCCTCCGCGGCGCGGGAACTGGTATTCGCTGATGGCGCACTTCTTCATGAAGCCGCGCTGCGTGGCGATGAAAATGGAGGCGTCCTCCTCGAAATTCACCACCGGCACGATGGCCACGACCTTCTGGTTTTCCTTCAGTTCCAGCAAGTTGACCAGGGCGCGGCCCTGGGCCATGCGGCCGAGCTGCGGCAGGTCGTAAACTTTCTGCCAGTAGACACGGCCGTCGTTGGTGAAAAAGAGCAGGTAGTCGTGGGTGCTGGCGACAAAGAGGTGTTCGGGGAAGTCGCTGTCGTCCTTGCTGCGCGAACCGATGATGCCCTTGCCGCCGCGCGACTGCAAGCGGTAGCTGGCCAGCGGCTCGCGCTTGCAGTAGCCCTTGTGGCTGATGGTCACGGCCATGACCTCGTCGGCCACCAGGTCCTGGACGGAGAGCTCCCCCGCCTCGCCCACGATCAGCGTGCGGCGCGCGTCGCCGAACTGCTCCTTTATCTCGAAAAGGTCTTCCTTGATGATGTCCAGGACGCGGTTGATGTCGGCAAGAATGGACTGGTAGTCGCGGATCTGGTCCTGGACCTGCGCGTACTCGGCCTTGAGCTTGTCGCGTTCGAGGCCGGTCAGGGCGCGCAGGGACATGTCGAGAATGGCCTTGGCCTGCCGCACCGTCAGCTCGAAGCGCGCCACCAGGGCATCGCGGGCAGTGTCGGGGTCCTTGGCGGCGCGGATGATCTTGATGACTTCATCAATGTGGTCAACGGCGATGATCTTGCCTTCGAGGAGGTGCGCGAGTTCCTCGGCCTGCGCCAGCAGATAGCGCGTGCGGCGGGTGATGACGTCCTTGCGGTGCTCGCGGTATTGTTCGAGGAGCTGCTTGAGGTTCAGCACGCGCGGGCGCCCGCGGACCAGGACCAGCATGTGCACGGCGAAGGTGGTCTCCAGGGGCGAGTACTTATAGAGTTGGTTCAGGACCACCTCGCGGTTCTCGCCGCGCTTGAGGTCAATCACGACGCGCAGGCCTTCCTTGCTGCTTTCATCGCGCACGTCGCTGATGCCCTTGATGCGGTCGGCCTTGACGGCCTCGACGATCTTCTGGCACAGGCGCTCCAAGCCGACCTGGTACGGGATCTCGTCCACGATTATGCGCTCGCGGTCCTTCTCCTCCTCGAAGTGGACCTTGGCGCGGACCGACAGATGCCCGTGGCCGGTGAGGAAGGCCTCATCAATGCCCTGCCTGCCGCAGATCAGGCCGCCGGTGGGAAAATCAGGGCCTTTGACGAACTTCATCAGGTCGTGGATGGAGCAGTCCGGGTTCTCGATGAGGTAGACCAGCGCGTCGCAGATTTCGGTGACGTTGTGCGGCGGAATCTGCGTGGCCATGCCGACCGCAATGCCTTGCGCGCCATTGACCAGCAGATTGGGGAACTTGCCGGGCAGCACCGTCGGTTCCATCAGCCGCTCGTCGTAATTGGGCACCATCTCGACGGTGTCTTTTTCAACGTCTTCCAGTATCTCCACACTGGCCTGGGTCATGCGCGCTTCGGTATACCGCGCCGCCGCGGGAGGATCGGGATTGATGGAGCCGAAATTGCCCTGGCCGTCAATCAAGGTGTAGCGCATGTTCCAGGGCTGGGCCAGGCGCACGAGCAATTGATAGATCGCCAGGTCGCCATGGGGATGGTAGTTGCCCATGGTCTCACCGCAGATTTTGGCGCACTTCAGGTGCTTGTGGTTGGGCCGCAGATTGAGATCGTTCATGGCCCAGAGCACGCGGCGCTGCGAAGGCTTGAGCCCGTCGCGCGCGTCGGGCAGGGCGCGCGAGACAATGACCGACATGGCATAGGTCAGGTAGCTTTGCTTGAGTTCCTCCTCGATCAGCAGGGTCGCCACACGCCCGCCGTGGACATCGCGCGCGGGCTCCATCTCCGGCGGCGGTGCGCCGCCGGCAGCGGCGCCTTCCGGCACGGGAGCGTTTTCGGGAGCAGGCGCATTGTCCTGGGGGGTGTCATGGGCATCGGCTGGCGGGGGCGGCATGGGCTGGCAAAGTTCTCCGCAGGACCATTTTCAGAGGCAAATCTACACGCCCGGATTCTAAGGCCAACGCACGCTTTATGCCAGTGCGTCACGCATTCGAGTTATCCTCTGCCTGGTGTTCTTCCCCGGCTTCATCTTCGGGCAGTTTGATCTTGGGCTGAGGCAACGGCAGCCAGACCGCCCCCGGATTGGTGTAAGGCGCTTCTTTCGGAGGCGCGGGTTCCTGGGGAGGTCCCGCCTCCGGCGGTTTCTCGGGGACCTCCACCCGGTGTATGCCGGTGAAGACCTGTTTGATGCAGAAGTAGTTCGCGACCAGGAGGCCCGGGACGCCGGCCACAAGAATCCCATTGTCCATGTTCTGGCCCGCGGGCGCCGGCGGGCCTGAACTCCGCACCGCGCTGGCCAGCACTGCGCAAACCGCGAAAGCCGGCCAGCCGAACATCATCCCCCGCAAGGCGGCGCTTAAGCCCACCGTGGCAGCCGCCGCGACACCCTCGCTGGTGTTCTCCAAGGGCATTGTGGCCGCGACGCAAGCGCAGGTAAACGGGTAAGCGCACAGCCCGCACAATACGGCTGCGCCTCCGCCGCCGCCACTGCCTGTCGCCGCGGCAAGAGTGAGCAGGGCGAGGAAGCCTGCGAAGCACCCCAGGGCAATCTTCCCAGGCCCCAAACGTGCCATGTAGAACCCAACGAGGAGCAGGAACAGGACGCTAACAGGCGCATAAGCGAATATCCGCACCGCGAGGAAACCCGCCACGGCCCCACAGGGAATCGCAATTATGCTCCGGCCAAAGTCGCCGATGCCCATGGCAAAGAGGTACGCGTTGGCTGCCGCGAGCACGCCGAAGAAGACAGTGAAGACATCCTCGAGTTGCTGGGATTGCTGTGCCGCGATGAAGGCCGTCACCAACGCCATCGCCGGCACGGCCACCGCCAGGGTGCCCCAGGGCCAGAGCGTGAATTGCGGTTGCTTCATGCGCCTGTAACTATTACCACAGAGACACAGAGAGGACATTTTAGATTTGCGATTTTCGATTGCTCCGCCGAACAGGCTCAAATCGAAAATCGAAAGTTCTTTCTCTGTGCCCCTGTGTCTCTGTGGTGGATGGTGCTTTTCACTTCTCGTCTTCCAGCGCCTGGGACAGCCCCTGCAGCAAGGGGCCGAAGCGGGCCTGGTTGCGTTGGTCTATCTCGATCAAGGCGCTGTGGGTCTTGAGGATAATGCGGAACTGTTCGTCGCGCGTGAGGTTTTTTTCGGACAGGATCGTCGTCTCCAACTGCCCCAAATCGTACGTGCCGCGGATCTTGACGAATCTGTCCACGCCCAGCATGGCCATAAGAGTGCCTATCTCCGGGGGCACATTCACCGCACTGACCAGGCCCTGGGGCGGCTTGGGCGGCTCAGTGGATCCAGGGTCCCGAGCAGTCTTGTCCAGCTCCGCGGCCGCGGCCGCGGGAGTGGCAAAGAGCGCTTTGAGCGCCGCGACCGCCTCCTCCGGTGACATTGGCGCGTCCGGTTTCGCTTCCGGCACAGCGGCAGGTTGGCCTGGAGGAGGCGCCGCCGGCAGGGGCGGGATGGCGGGTTCGGAAGCGCGGCCCGCTTCTCCTTTCAAGGACAGATGCAGGCCCACCATCGTGCCCATGAAGGTGCTGTCCAGCCCCTTGCAGCGCTCCAGGTCGAAGACGAAGCGCCTGAAGCCCGCCTGGCGCTGCTGTTCGGCGAATTCGGCGAGCGCCGGCGCGGTGAGCATCGTGCCTTGCCCAACCACGCGGAACACGACCAGGTCGGAGCCGCGCGCAACAGCGATGTAATCCTTGACCACGCCGCTGCTTTTGCCGTTGGCGCCGGGGGGCTTCCGTCCGTTGCCGGGTAACTGTAGGGCGTTTTCCTCGCTGTTCATGAACTCCGGAATTCTTGTGCCCCCTCTTCCTCAACGCAACCGTTCAGTCCGAGCCGCGACCGTGAGGGAGTCCCGAAGCCTCGGGACTTGCTTACGCGCGCGGCTCGGACTGCACGCTTACCAGCATTTAAGGCTTGGGCGCAAACAGCCAAGGACATTTTTCACATTTCACCGGGCGCGACGACGCCGAGCAGCCCCAGGCCTGTGGCGAGCACGTGCCGCACGGCGTCCACCAGCGCCAGGCGCGCACGCCGCAGTTCGGGCGGCGATTCCAAGACGCGGTGCTTGTTCAGGAAGTTGCCGAACGCGCTGGCCAGCTCCAGGAGATAGCTGGCCACCAGCGAAGGCTCGCAGCTCTCCGCCGCCTGCCGCACCACGCGCGGGAAGTCCTCCAGCACCTTGACACCGGCCAGCTCTTCCGCTTCCACCAGCAGCGCCAGGTCCGCGCCGCGCCAACTCTCCGGCTGCGCCTGCGACTTGCGCAGGATGCTGCACGCGCGGGCGTGAGTGTACTGCAAATACGGGCCGGTGTCGCCGTTGGGATCGGTGGCCTGCTTCCAGTCGAAGACGAAATTGCTGGTGCGGCGGCGCGCCTGGACCCAGTAGATGATCGCGCCCACGCCCACGGCCTCGGCGACGCGCCCAGCCTTCTCAGACGCCAGGCCCGGGTTCTTCTCCAGCACGATGCCGAGCACGATCGCGACCATGCGGTCGAGCAGTTCGTTCAGGGGAATCATCCGCCCGCCGCGCGTGGTCATGGGCAGGACGGTGTCGCCTTCCTTGATTTGCATAATGCCGAAGGAAACATGGACGCAGTCCTTGTGCCAGGCGTGGCCCATCTTCGCCAGCGCTTTGAAGAGCATCTGGAAATGGCCGGTCTGCCGCACGTCCACGACGTAAATGTTCTTGTGGAAATCGTATGTTTTCTTGCGGTAGAGCGCCGCGGCCAGGTCGCGCGTGCCGTAGATGGTCGCCTCGTCGCTCTTGCGCAGGATGAAAGGCGGCTTGGGCTCCCTGCCCGGCGGCAGGGGTCCGTCCTGCATGGGGATCACGAGCGCGCCTTCGCTTTCCACGGCCACGCCGGAAGCCTGCAAGTCCGCCAGCAGGGGCTTGAGCTGAGGTTCGTAGAAGCCTTCGCCCGCGTCGGAGTCGAACTTCACACCCAGCCGGTCGTAGGATTTTTGCAGATAGGCCAGCGTCTCACGGCGGAAGCGTTCCCAGAGCTTGCGCAAGTCCGGGTCGCCATCTTCCATCTGCTTGAAGAGCGCCCGTGCGCGGGCCTCGCGCGCGTCGGCCTCCGGCTTGATGGCTTCGATCCGCGCCTTGATCCGTGCGCGCTCCTCGGGGTCGGTTAAGACTTCCTTGTTGGCGAGTTCGGCTTCGAGCACGAGGGCTTCGCGCGCTGCGGAATTGATGTCCACGTACAGATCGCAGAGGTAATCCAGGCCGCGCGCAGCCAGTTCTTTTTCCCGCTCGGCGGGGTCCGCGAGCTGCCAGGCCAGGAACTGGTAGCCGCACTGTACGCCCCAGTCGCCGAGGTGGTTGACGCCCACGACTGTGTACCCCAGCGCGCGGAAAATACGCACCAGCGACGCGCCCAAAACGGTGCTCATCAAGTGCCCGACGTGAAAGGGCTTGGCGATGTTGGGGCCGGAGTAATCTATGACGATGGTTTTCCCGGCGCCCTCGCGGCCCGTGCCGTAGCCGGCGCCGCAGTCCGCGATGCAGCGCAGGATGGAGGCGCACAACAGTCCCGGCTTGAAACGCACGTTCAGGAAAGCGCCGGCGGCCTCAGCGGACCCGAGCAGCGGAGCGAGTGCCGGCGCGGCCCGGAGCTGTTCGGCCAGGCGCGCGGCGGCCGCCGCCGGAGCAAGCTTGTTCGCCTTGGCGTAGGCGAAACAGGGGAAAGCGTAATCGCCCAGCTCGGCCCGGGGCGGCCGGCTGACCTGGCCCGCCACCGTTTCCGCCGCCAATCCCGTGGCCGCGGACAAGGCCTGGATGAGTGTCCGCAAAACCTGGTGTTGCACCGTGTCGTTTTCCATGAGAAGTTGTATAACAGCACTCATGCAGAACACAAAAAAGAAAAGCTCTCCGCCTGTCCGGGCCATCCTGGTTACGGCGCCGGCAAAGGAGGCGGAGCGCCTTGCGCGCACGCTGGTGGAGGAGCGCCTCGCTGCCTGCGCCAACCTGTTGCCCGGCGTCACGTCGTTTTACTGGTGGGCAGGCAAGCTCAACCGCGATCCCGAAACGCTGATCGTTTTCAAGACGGCGCCGCGGCGCGTCCCGAAGCTGCTCCAGCGCCTCAAGGAATTGCACAGCTACGAGGTGCCGGAGTTCCTCGCCTTACCGGTGCGGGAAGCCAATCCGGATTATGCGCTTTGGGTGCACGCGGAGACCACAGATAGGCATTAGGCTTTAGGCATTAGGGTTGGAGCTTGAGGCTTGAAGCCTAATGCCTAATGCCTAGAGCGGTGCACGCGAATGGTTGGTCACCACCTTGCGCGCGAATTGACGGGCCTGTTTCTCGATCTCCGGCCCCATTTTGGCGGGTTCACTGCATGAGGGCACCAGCAGCGTGCCCGCATCCCGGCACTGGAAGTACTCCGCGAACGCGCGGTACGGCGGCACGGCCAAGTCCAGGTTTTCCTCGATGGGGCCGCCGCCGGTCAGGACCAGCGCCAGGCGCAGTCCGGCCAGCAGCGAGTTATCTTTCGGATCGTCTTTCAGCATGCAATAGGAGCGGTCAATCAGGGCCTTGAGCTGGGAGGTGATTCCCCAGCAGTAGAGCGGCGAAGCCAGAACGACAATGTCACACAGCAGCATCTGGGCGAAGATGTCGTTGGCTGTATCTTCGCCCGCACAGCCAGGCGCTTTCAGGACGCGCTTGCAGGCTCCGCAGCCTTTGCAGGGCATAATTCTGCCGTCGCCTACGTACACCTGCTCAACCGCGTGTCCGAGCTTCTGCAGTTCGTCCTCAAACCAGCCCAGTACTTTGGCTGTGTTGCCAAAGCGGCGCGGACTCCCCAAGACTGTCATGATCTTCATGCCAACAACTCCTTGACCTGGGCCGTGGTCCGCCCACCCTCCCCGCGGACCTTGAGTTCAGAATGCCGCCAGCGCTGCGTCCAGCTTCGCATAGGTGTTGACGCTGACCGACCCGCTCAAAACAAGAACAGTGACTGTCTCCTGCAGGCGCGTTTCAATCTCCAGTTCCTCAGTGCTTGCCAAAGCTGTCTCCTCTTCAACCGGCTGCGCCATAGCGCCTAACTTATATATTGGCCCGTGCGGGATTTCTCTTGCTTTTCCTAGAATCGGCTGCCGTACCAGGCATCAGGCTTCGCTTACTCAACGTTGGCCTCGAAGCTCAAAGCCTCAAGCCTAATGCCTCACCCCCTCCAGGGCCTTCAACAGTTCCTCGCAGTTCTGGTAGCGCTCTTCGGGCTTCTTGGCCAGCATCTTTTCGATGACTTTCACCAGCGCGTCGGGCAGGTCGGGCCTGAGTTTTCTCAAGTCCGGCAGCGGCGCGTTCTTTTGCTTTTCTGCGTACTCCTCAAAGGTGTCCGCATTAAACGGCACATCCCCGGCCAACATTTCCCAGAAGACCACGCCCAGCGAATACTGGTCGGTGCGCCCGTCTACATTTTTGTCTTTGCGCAACTGCTCGGGGGATATGAAGGCGGGCGACACGAATGACATCCACGACTTCCCCCAGGGTGTGTCGGGCCGGTCCGCCGCCCAAACAAGCCCGCGCAGTTTGATCTTGCCGTCTGCAACCAGAACCAGATCGCCATCCATGATGCAGCGGTAGATCACACCATTGTCGTGGGCATACTTGAGGGCCGAGGCGGCCTGAATGACAATGTCCAGCGCCTGCGGCAACGGCACGTTCTTCTCGCGCTTGATAAGGCTGCTGACAGCCTCACCAGTCACGTCCTCGCGCGCGCAGAACAATCTCCCCTGGTCCTCGCCTGCGGCATAAACGGAAACGATGTTGGGATGACTGAGCTTGCTCTGGGCCTGCGCCGCGGCCTCAAACCGCTGCCTGAAGTCCGGATCGTTGGCGTATTCCCGAGGCAGGAAAAATACACAAGCTTTGCGGTGCAGCGTCATGTCCTCCGCTGCGTAGGCCACGCCCATGCGGCCCTGGCCGTATTTCTTGATGATCCTGTAGTTGCCCAACTGCGTCGGCTCGCCGCCGACTTCCGCTTTGCCCGCGCCCTCTTTACGCAGCCCCTCCAGCGCCTTCAGCAGTTCGTCGCAGTTCTGGTAGCGGTCTTCGGGCTTCTTGGCCAGCATCTTCTCGATGACCTTCACCAGGGCCTCGGGCAGGTCGGGCTTGAGTTTCTTCAGGTCGGGCAGCGGCGCGTTGAGGTGTTTGTCTTTCAGTTCGGGTCCGCCGTGGCCATAGGGTGGCGCGCCCGCCAGCATCTCCCAAAACGTTGCGCCGAGCGCGTAGATGTCCGCGCGGCCGTCAATGATCTTGTCGCCGCGCCATTGTTCCGGCGGCATAGAGTCCGCTACGCCGGCGGTCGGGAACTCTTGGGACAGAACCTTGTTGAGGTCTAAGGCTATGGAGAACCTGAAAATCATGGCCGTGCCGTCTTTGGCTATCACCACTCTCCCCGGATTGATGCCTCTGTGGACAATGTGGTTTTCGTGAACGCACTTCAGCCCCGCCGCAAGGTCCGCTGCGATACCCACGGCGCGCTGCCAGGGCAGAACTTTCTCCCGCTGGAGTAGCGCGGACAGCGATTCGCCCTCGTGATATTCGCTGATCGTGAAAAACACACCGTCCTGCTGATCAACGTCAAGAAAAGCCACTATGTTCGGGTGCCTGAGCGTGCCCAGAGTCTTTGCCAGGCGAACTAAACTCTCCCGGAATGCTGTATTCCCCGCCGCCCATCTTGGCAGTTCTTCCAGGAGCACCTTTTCGTGCAGCCTGGGGTGTTCAGCCACGAAGACGTCCGCGTCCTTCGCGCCCATGCCGAATTTGCTCAGGAGCTTGCAGCCGCCCAGTTGCGTGGCGCCGTTGGAAGCGTGGACGGCGGGTTCGGGTTGGGGGGGTGGGGTTGGGGGTTGAACGGTGAGAGGTGGGCCGTAGTCCGAAAGGTCTAGCGCAACACGGAAGCCGACGGAGTCGTCCCGGTTGCCGGGGTCCCACGGGCGCCGGAAGGCCGAGAGGCACTCGCCCGGCGCACCGACGAAGGCGCCGGCCCGCAAGACACGTTCCTTTCCCGTAGTCGGACCCGGAGGATCCGCCGGCACTGATTCTGCATAGTACTTATCTCCAAACCAATCCTCACACCATTCCCTCACGTTGCCGTGCATGTCGTAAAGCCCCCAAGCGTTCGGGGCCTTCTTGCCCACGGGATGCGTTTTGGTCCCGGAATTCCTGCCATACCAACCGGCCTTGTCCAGCGCAGCTTCTCCCTGGCCGGTGTTGTATTCCGTCGTTGTGCCCGCGCGGCACGCGTATTCCCATTGGGCTTCGGTGGGAAGCTTGAAGCGGCGACCTGTGAGCTTGCTCGCGGTCTTGCAGAATCCCTGCGCATCTTCCCATGACACCTTATTCACAGGCGAGTCCTGGCCTTTCCAACTGCTCGGGTTTGTGCCCACGACTTTCTCATATTGCGCCTGGGTCACCACGTACTTGCCCAGGTAAAAGGGCTTGGTGATCTTCACTGGATGCACAGGCACGGCCACGCCCTTTTCGCCCATCTGGAATTCGCCCGCCGGGATAAGCGCAAAATCCATCTTCACGCCGCCGCCCAGGTCGAGCGACATTACCTTGGGCAAGGCACCGGCGTCCGGCTGGGCGGGTGAGGTTGGGGGTTGAAGGGCAACGGGTGCCGCGGCGGCCGGCACGTCCAGCGCAACGCGGAACCCGACGTCAGCGTTCCGGACACCAGGAGTGTACCAGTGGCGGCGGGCTGCGCGGCACCAGACCGGGCCGTAATTCCAGGCGCCGCCGCGCACCACACGATCATCCCCGTTGGCCGGGCCTTTCGGGTCAACGGGCGGCGAATCGGCGTAATACTCGTCGTTGAAGTAGTCCTGGACCCACTGCCACACGTTGCCGTGCATGTCGTACAGGCCCCAGGCGTTGGGTTTCTTCTGCCCTACGGGGTTGGTATGCTCCCCTGAATTCTCATTGAACCACGCTGCCTGCTCGAGGTCCGAGCCCTTGTCGCCAAGGTTGAACTTCGTCCTTGTGCCCGCCCGGCAAGCATATTCCCATTCCGCCTCCGTTGGCAAGCGCACGGTCTTCCCCGCCTTCTGACTCACCACCTTGCAGAACTCCTGTGCCTCGTTCCATCGCACCTGCTCTACCGGGTTCTTCGGCGCCTTGAACTTTGCTGGATTCTTGCGAATCACTGCCTCGTACTGCTCCTGCGTCACCACGAACTTCCCCAGGTAGAACGGTTTGCTGATCTTGACCTTGTGGGCGGGCTTCTCTTCGTTGCCGCCTTCGTTGTCCGACCCCATCGTGAACTCGCCCGCGGGCACCAGAACCATCTCCATCTTAACGCCACCGCCCAGATCGAGCGCCATTTCCTTGGGCAAGGCGCCGGCGTCCGGCTGGGCGGCAGCGGCGTCGGCGTCCGGCGTGGACGGTATGGACGGTATGGACGGAGCAGACGACGTGGAAACCGCCTGGTTGCCTGATTTGTCCCCGCCGCCGCCCTGCATCAGCGCCAGCACCAGAATCAGCACACCCAGAGCCAACGCGCCAATGGCGATGTACCGCATTTTGCCAAATTGCGGTTTCCGCAATCCGGCGGAATGCGGGACGTGGCGCAATCCTCCGGATTGCGGGACCACCGTGTCCGCGACTTCGATTGGCTTGGTCCCGCGCCGCGCAACCCCCTCACCCCGGTCTCGCTTCGCTCGCTCGGCCCTCCCCCTGCCCCCTCCCGCAAGGGGAGGGGGAACACGCCGCGGCGCACGCAAGGCAATCGTGCTCCGCGCCGCATCCACTCCGGCGCTCGCAGGCATCCGCCCCTGCTTCAGCAGCGCCAGGTCCGCGAGCAGCTCGGCGCAATCGCGGTAGCGGTCCGCCACGTCCTTGGCCATCATCTTCTGGATGACCTGCACGATGCCGTCGGGGATGTCCTCGCGGAGGTCCTGCGGGTTGGGCAACTGCTCGCTGAGGTGCTTCATCATCACCACGCCCGCCGTCGGTCCGGAAAACGGCGTCTGGCCGGTGACGAGGTGGTAGAACGTCGCGCCCAAGGAGTAAATGTCCGTGCGGCCGTCAATGCTCTTCTCCCCGCGGGCCTGTTCGGGGGAGATGTAGTGCGCCGTGCCCATGACCACGCCGGTTTGAGTGTAGAACGACTGCTGCTCCTCGCTGATGTTCTTGGAGAGGCCGAGGTCCAGGATCTTCGCGACGCCTTTCTCACCGCTGGGCCTGGTGATGGAACCCGAGGGGTCGTCAGCGATGAAGACGTTGTCCGGCTTGATGTCGCGGTGGATGATGCCGTTGTTGTGCGCGTGCTCCAGGCCGCGCGCGACCTGCGTCACGATGTCCAGTGCCACGTCCCAGGGCAGCGCCTGCTCGCGCTCCAGCAATTTGCCGAGCGTCTCGCCCTGGCAGTACTCCATCGTGTAGTACTGCTTGCCGGCTTCTTCGCCGATAACGTAGGCGGCGACGATGTTGGGATGGTTGAGCTTGCCGGCAGCCTTGGCTTCGCGGCGGAAGCGCGTGAGGAACGTCGGGTCCGTCGCGTATCTATCCTGGAGGACTTTAAGAGCCACTTGGCGCTGCGCCATAGTGTCCTCGGCCAGGAAGACCGTGCCCATCGCGCCGCCGCCGAGTTTGCGCAAGAGCTTGTACTGGCCCAGGTTCTGCTCCGCCTGCTCCTCGCTGCGCAGTTTCTCCTCGATGTTCTCCCGGATGGCCGGCGTGAGGACGCCGCGCTGCACCAGCAGGTCCGCCAAGGTCAGGGCAGCGCCTTTGGCTGCGGCCGCGGTTTGGGCATCGCGCGCCGCCGCAATGTCTTCGGCCCGCGCGATCCCAGCCTTGATCACGTGGCGCGCGAAGGCCTCGTCCGATACCTTGCTGGCCATGGTTTCTTCAGGCTCTCATTCAACGCAGAGGACACAGAGAACACAGAGGAAAAAACATTGGAAACAACAGCAAATCCTCTCCTACAAACCCCTCTGCGTCCTCTGTGCCCTCTGTGTTTAGAAATCCGTCACTTTCCGGGCGTAAGGACTTTCGGTTCCTCCGGCCGCTTCTCTTCGTAGATGGTCGGTTCCTGGGCGGTCTTCTTGTGCTGTTCGTCCTGCCACCAGCGGCGCCAGACTTCGACGGCCTGGGCGCGGGCGACTTCGCCGCCGGCGGGGTCGAAGCTGTAATCGCGGTGGGTGCGCACCCGGAGGGACTTGAAGGCCGCGGCGCGAATGCCGTATTCGGAGTCGGCCAGGGCCTCGATGAGGTCGCCGCAGCAATCCAGGCCGCCGTAGAGGATGGTCAGGCGCAGAGCGGGGGCGCGCACTTCAACCTTGGGGTCCTTGAGCAACATGCGCACCTTGCTGACGATGAGCTTGTCCACGCCCTGCTTCAGGCCCCAGAGCTTGAGCGTTTCCTCAGCCGTAGCGGCATACTCCGGCTCAGGCCGCTGCAGTTGCTTCACCAAGGTGTTGACCGCCTCCTCCGGGTCGGTGTCATCCTTGACCGGCTTAGGCTTCTCCGCCTTGCGTTTGCTGGCGTCGGAGGCTTCGGGATCAAAGCCTGCATAAGGCTCGGCGCCCTGCGGCTTCTCCAGCGCTTTCTTGGCGGCGGCGGTGGTGCAGCCGCAAAGCGCCAACATGAAGGCCGCGGCGATCCAGAGGATCGCCCTACAGGCTGCGGCAATCCAGAGGATTGCCCTACAACTCGCCCCGCACTCTGTTGCAAGGGGAGCGGGTGACTTGTCCAGGCTAGGCGTTCTCATCGTCATGGCCTCCTCATTTGCGGAAATCATAGCTCGCACCCTTGATGAAGAAATCCTTCACCTTGGTGTAGTTGGTCAGCATGGTATCGAAGCCGGAGATGTCTTCAGTATCGTCCGGTTTGCACTTCTCCTTGCACAGTTCCAACACATCCAGTTGTTTCTCAAGGGCGTCCTTGAGTTGGGGATAGGTAAGGCGGTCCTGTTGCTTGCCTTGGGCCTTGATTTTTTCGATTTGCGCCACAGCCTCGTCCTTCATCTTTTCGCGCTCCGTGATCTTGGCCCACCAGGCTTTCCATCTGGCGGCGTCCCAGGAGCGCCGCTGCGTTGCGCGCTCGGGATTCCCGTTCATGGTGAGCAGCACGAGGGCTTCGTGGATGGAGTTCTCCGCCGCGGGGTTGGAATCCAGGAGCGGCATGACGATGGCGACCTCAGGCAAGGACTTGCCCGAACTGCGCTTGCCCAGGGCCGCGACGAAAGCCTCCAACGTCTTGCCCTGGAGGCCGTTCTTGAAAGCCTTGAGGAGGACCGTTTTGGAGTCCTGGTCCCCGAGTTGCCCCAGCGTCTCCGCGGTGGCGAGGCGCACGTTCTCATCGCTGTCCTTCACCAGCGCGTCGAGCTTCTCCATGGAACCGGAAAGGCCTGTGCACGGCACGGACTTCAGCGCCAGGATGCGGAGTTCGGGCAACTTGTCGTCCAGAGCGGCCGTAATGCCCTTCCTGGCCTGCTCGTCACCGCGCCGCTTGCCCAGGGCTGCGATGATCTCCCGGCGCACCTCTTCCATAGGGTGGCTGACCAGGGGCAGCAACTGGCTGCTGGGGGCCGCGTCGCGGACCCTGGTGAAGGCCTGCCTGGACACGGCAGCCAGTTCCTTGTCCGGGCCGGTCATGGCGGCGAGGAGTTCGGGCAAAGCGTCGGGGAGGGCCGTGGCGGCGATGCCGTTGCGGGCCTTCTCGCGCAGCGGCCCGGTCTCGGTCCCCGCCAGTTTAAGGAGTTCCTTGCAGACGCCCTCGGCCCGCAGTTCCGCGAGCACGCCTACCGCGGCCAGGCGTACCTCCATGTTCTGCTCTTTGGCCTCGGCGCAAGGGATGAGCGCCTCGGCGGCGGTCTTGACAGCCCTGCCCTGGTTCTCAGCCTGTTCCTGGGAGGGCTTATCCTGGCCGCGCGTGTCCAGGAGCGCGCCGGTGATGTTGGCCAGTGCGCGGATGAAGATGAGTTTGCGGGGCGCCTCGGCTCCGGGAAGCACGTCTTTGAACTTCTCGATCACCTGCTGGTAAGACGTGGTTTTCCGCGCCACCAACTCCATGCCGTAGGCGGCCGCCTCGCTCGTCAAGGGGTCCGGCCTGTCCACGCGCTCCCGGAAAATGTAGAGGATCTCCACCCCCCAATGCTCAAAGAGCGCCTCCGCGGCGGCCTTGCGGGCGCCCAGGTCCGGCGCGGTGTCGAGCGTGCTGGTGTACCAGTATTGCAGGAACGAAGAATAGCCCAGCGCCACAGCCAGAACCACCGCCGCCACCACGCCCGCCGCGATTTTCTGTTTCGTAGAGAGGAGCGGGCCTTGGGGTGTGGGCTGGCGTGCGGTCTTCTTCGCGGTGCTCGTGGGGCGACGGACTATGCGTTTGGATGTCTCTGCCAAGTTCTCCTCCTGATGCAGTTCCTGGGCTTATGTTAACGGATTCTGCTGGTCAGTCGAGCAGCAAAGGGGGTTGAAACCGCAGATGAACGCAGATGAACGCAGATGCAAAAGAGTCTTATTCCTATCCGCGTTCATCTGCGTTCATCTGCGGTTCCAGGAGTTTCCCCTCTGCGTTGAGAAGTCCGGGTTAGAAGAACAGCAGCCAGACCGCAACATAAATGGGCAGGAGAACCCACAGCGTGTACTTGAAGACATACCCCAGGAAACCGGGCGTCTCGACGCCGGCGGAATCGGCGATGGCCTTGACCATGAAATTCGGACCGTTGCCGATGTAGGTGCAAGCGCCGAAGAAGACCGAGCCCAGCGACACGGCCAGCACATAAGAACCATGCCGGGCCAGGAATTCAGGCATGTTTGCAGGATCGAGGGCCAGGCCCTTCAAGCCGTGCGCCGCGGCAAGAAAGGTGAGATACGTCGGCGCGTTATCAAGCACGCTGGAGAGCGCCCCCGAGGCGAAGTAGAAGCCGCCCGGCGTGGCGACTCCGAGCGCTGCGGCGTTGCCCGTAAGATAGTCCAGCGCGGGGACCATTGTGACGAAGATGCCCAGGAAGAGCCAGGCCACCTCCTTGAGCGGGCCGAAGCTGAATTCGTTGCGGGCCAGGTTCTCTGGGGCTGAAAACCTATAGGAAGCGCAGGCGGACGCGAGCATCAGCAACGCGCCCAGCGGGTAGTGAGCGTACTGAGCAGGCAGCAGCTTGTCCGCGAAGACGCCTAGAAGAACCCAACCTAGGTAAAAGACGTTGACGGCGCCGGAGAGTTGAACCTTGATTGGTCCCCCGGTTGCGAATTCGTTCTTGGACGTAAGCGCATCCATGACGAAGAAGACCGCGGCCAGCGACCCGACCGCCAGCGTCCACGCGGGAAAACAATGGGCGATGGTCCAAGTGAACGGCACGCCGTGCAGATAGCCCAGGAACAGCGGCGGGTCGCCGATGGGAGTCAGGGCGCCGCCGCAATTGCTCACGATGAAAATGAAGAAGACCACGTGGAAAGGACGGCTGCGGCCTTTGTTCATGCGCAAGTAAGGACGGATCAGCAGCGCCGAGGCGCCCGTGGTGCCGATGACGTTGGCGAGCACGGCCCCCGCAAGCAGGAGCAGCGTATTCAGCCAGGGGCGGCCGCGTCCGGAAATGTCAATCAGGATGCCGCCTGTGACCACGTAGAGGCTGCCGATAAGCGCGATGAAGCGGAAGTATTCAAGCGCGGTCTCGGCCATGCGCTGGCAGCCGCCGCGGCCAAACACACTTATGTAGGCCAACACAACGATCAGGCCCAGTCCGGCGGCAAAATAGCGATAGCAGCGCTCCCAGAACCGCTTGTGGATGAGCGGCACGAGCGCGATGCAGGCCAGGAGCAGAACAAACGGCACTGACCACCAGGCGGGAACTGTGATAAGTGAGATCACGTGCAGTAATCCAAAGCCCTTCATTCACCACAGAGACACAGAGGCACAGAGAAATACAAAGTAACAGAAAGCAGGGAACGGGAAAATCACAATCCTACTCTGTGTCTCTGTGCCTCTGTGGTGAATAGCCCGCGTTAGGGAGGTTACCAGTGGCTGCTGTACGCGCCCGGCAGCAGGTCGCGCGCCCGCGCCTTCACTGTCTTGCCCTTGTCGCTGAAGATGACGATGGCATCCGGAGCGTAATCGTAAATCAACTGGCGGCAGTTTCCGCAAGGGGAGAGGACCGGGAAGCGCCGGCCGCTCTTATGCACGGCGACGATGGCCTTGATCGTGCGCTCGCCGTTGCTGAATGCCGCGCCAATGGCGACGGGTTCCGCGCACGGGCCGTAGCCGCAAGCCTCGACGTTGATCCCCGTATAGACGCGGCCCGAGGCACAGAGCACCGCCGCGCCCACCGAGTGGCGCACGGGATGGTAGTTGCGGCGCAGCACGGCGCGGGCGGCGGCGATCAGTTTCTCGTCTTCGGGGCCGGGGTGGGGGAAGGGGGAAGTGGGCATGGTAACCACATCCTGGACTATGTTATTAGGAAGTCAAGTCAGACCGCGCTGGGCTTGGGGTGGGCCAGACGCGCTTCCTCAAATTCGTCAGAATGTGCATTGACAACTGCGAGAACCGTTGTTTGATCAAGGGTGTAGGACTGAACCCGTCCTTGGCGGCGGATGTAAGCCCTGCTCAACCCTAACCTCGGTTGGGGTTTCTCTTGCCAATAGGTGAGATGCACAAGGGCTCGCCGCACCCCGGCCACCCCCCAGTTCAGGGATCTTACGTATTGCACCCCATTTATCCTCTGAGCAAACGAATCATCGCACTTGGCCTCCCATGAAACGATTCAACTCCGCAAGATATGTCACCGACGGCCAAGCAGCTTGGTTCGCCGGCAAACGGGAAACAGGAAGGGGGCCGGTCAGACTGTCAAAATAGTCAATGTCAAAAGTTGCTCTTGCTGCTTCAGTTCGCACTTCGTCCGGCACTTCCAAAATGTATGTCGCGGCCTTTTGTTCATACCGCAGCCGCAAAACACCCTCATCAAAAGCCCAGTGGCACAGTTTGTTCAGGCAAAGGCCATTTCTGGGAGAATTGATGTCGTGGGTTGACCAAGGCAGGATATGGGCAGCGTCAACCCCTGTAGAATCGGTGACTTCAAGCCGCGGCAATCGTTGTCCGCTAAAAAGGCACCGGTAATTGTAGATTGTTGCTACTTCACGCCGGAACCTCGATCCCCCTGCTCCCCGAACTGCCAATTGACGCCATTGTTTTACCCGTTTAATACGCGCCTGTAGTGGCGAATCGTCGTCCTCCACGCCGAATTGGGCCTCATGCGTGAACTGCGTTGGTGGCTCCAAGGGCCTAGCGTCTTCTCCAAGATCAGTAATCCCCAGTTTCTGTTCTGCCCCAGGCAGAGGGTCCCCTTCGGTCTGAAGCGCCTGGGAGATGTCATGCGCCCGGCGTTCAATCTGTTTGTAATCTGGGTTTGAAATTGAAATTGCCTGCTTGTGGTTTTGGACCAATGTCGCAAACGGGGTTGTTTGTGTGGATGCCGCTTCCCAAAGCAGCGCGATGCGAGACATTCGCTGAGCAAAATCGACCTTCTCACGAAGGTTGTCTGCGTTTTCGAGAAGGAGGTCGGTGGGGCGCAAAACAACCCTATTGGTAGCGATTTCTCCGACATCTACCTTGATTGCTGTCATCGAATACGACTCGAACATAAGAAGCCTGGCTCCGTGGGTCTTCTTGAATTCGCGCTTAGGCTTGGGCAGCAAGAGTACCGCTGCAAGCAGGCGGTAAAAATGTGTCGTTTTTTGCTTTTCGTCAAGGGTGATTCGCGGTTTCCCTTGAAGGAGGGAAGCTTTAGCGCGACCTGGGATCGTTATACGTGGAGTCAGTTCGTAAAAGATTTCACGGTCGAAAAGATCACAAGCGTGTTTGTCGCCTTGGCGACCGGCGAGTTCATAGACACCTCGACCTCCACCTGTGCGAAGGGCTATTCGCATGATATCACCTCCATCTCAAGGGTCTTGGCTCTAGGCCCTTCCCGGGGCTCGAAGAGATATGCCCTTACCCGCGATGCCAACCACGCCGCGACGGGTGGCGTAACAGCATTGCCCAAGGCGTGGTACCTGAGGGAGTCGAGATCCTCATCTGCCAACTTCCCCTTTGGGGCAAGAGTCCAACCCAGCGGAAACCCCATTATTCCTTCGCACTCTCTCGGCGTCGGTCGCCGGACCATACCACGCATTGGGTAGGAAACATACGTCCGGCTCCAATCTGTGCCAGTGTGTCGTGCGGAGCATGCGCAGAGACAATAGGCAACGCTCTGAACTACGGGTCCTTTGCCGCCAGAATCTCCAATGACTCTCTTAAAGGGGGAAACAGACTTCGACCCTGTTGGTTGGCCCTCCTCAAGATTCCCTTTGCGGCGCTCGGGCTCAAAAAGTATTTGTCCGGGACCTCGCCGGTCTCGATAACACCCGACAATGTAGACTCGCTGACGTGATTGGGGGACTCCAAAGAATCTGCTGTTAAGCACACGCCATCCGACAGAATACCCGAGTTCGGCCAGAGTTCGAATAACGGCTTCGAAGTCTCGTCCTTTGTGTGAATGCAGGAGACCATGAACGTTTTCGAGAACAAAAACACGGGGGCGTCCTTCTCCAACGAGGCGAGCAAATTCATAAAACAGTCCAGATCGCGCTCCTTTAAGCCCAGCTCTCGGGCCTCTTCGCGCCAACGAAACATCTTGGCATGGGAATCCAGCGGCCCAAACATCGGAAAGAGGTATGTTTGCATTTGTCAGCTCCTTGATGTTCTTCCACTTTGGCACTGTGGGCCAATGCTTATCTAGTACCTCAAGACAATACTTGTTGATCTCGCACTGAATTGTGGTCCGAAAACCAGCGTTCTCGAACCCAAGATCGAAGCCGCCGATCCCTGAGAAGAGGGAGGCCATTCGTAGAGGCGCTTGGTCATTCAGGCCTGTTTCTCCGTATTCTGCCTTGTCCTCAGCTAGGCGCGATTGATGGGCCACTATGCGGTGTTCTTCAGGACACTTGGGTCGTCTTCTGTGGCATCCTTCACTGATCATTCTATTCATCATCTTGCAGATTCTCATGGAGAAGTCAATTGAAACTTCTGCGCGTTAGCGCAGAAATTATGCGGCGCAACAATCTGTCCTGCTGCGCCAGTTCATGTTGCCAGATGCGCAAGACTGTCCAGCCCCTTGACCTAAGCTCTCTTGTTACGATGCGGTCTCGCGCACTGTTCCTTGTGACCTTGGCTTTCCAATATGGCTTGTTGCTCTTCGGCAACCTGAAATGCTTCGGACACCCATGCCAAAAGCAGCCATCCACAAAAACTGCAACCTTAGATTCAGGAAAGGCAAAATCAGGCCGGCCTGGCAAGGGAAGATGCCTGCGCCATCCAACGATTCGGTGCTTCCAAAGGATCTTCAGCAAACGTCCTTCAGTCTCATCGTTGCCAAACGACCGGATTGCGGCCATCACTACCGACCGTTTGTGCTTGCTGAACATGTCTGCCATTGGCGGTCCTATTAACCCCAATTCATTAATGGCCACACGGCTTCCTCTGAGCCCAACCCCGGGCTCGCGCCTTCAAGCCTCAGAATCCAAGCCTAATGCTTAAAGCCTCATGCCTAGTGCGTCAAGCCTCAAGCCTACGGCTTATTCCAGCTCCCCTTCAGGTATTCGCACGCCTTCGCCAGGTTGGCAACCATCTCCTCCGTCTTCGGGTGCCCGTGCATGAAAGGATTGACGTAACGCGGATACTGAATCTCCGCGAGGGCCTGGAGCCAGGGCGCCATGTCCGTGGGGCCGACGCCCGGAAGCTGCTTGAAGTCCGCCTCGTGTTGCCAGGCGTAGAAGAAGAAGAGTTGCTTGCCGCAAGAGCGGATTACATCCGGCACCGAGGCATTGATGGCCTGAAGGTGATACGGCGCCAGAGCGATGCCCACGCGCGGCGAAGTGTTGGCCTCGACGAAGGCCTTGAAGGAATCGGGCGAGTCCAGCAGCGAGCCGCCGTGGTTTTCAATGGCCAGCCAACTGTTGTGCTTCTCGGCCAACTCCACGAGCGGCTTGAGTCCCTCCAGGAAGCGCTTCATCCGCTCGGACACTTCCTCAGGCTTGAACTTTCCGTTCTCGCAGCTCCTAACCGCCACGCCGCCGCCGGCCTTGCCTAGCAACTCGGCATACTTTGGGTAGCCGGCCCGGTAAACCGAGAAGCCCGAGAGTTTCAGCTTGTTTTTGGCCAGTAGTTCCTTCAGGCCGTCGCCGCCCAGTTTCTCCGCTTCGACCAGGTGCTGGTTGCCGTCGAACTCATCCCAGATGTCAATGGCTTCGAACCCCAGCTTGGCGATCTCCTGGCAGGCCTGTTCCAGAGGCAACTGCTTGAACTGTATGGACGAGGTGGCCAGGCGCATCTGCCATTTCTCCTCGGCAACCGCAGTTCTGCTCGCGCACAATTGCGGCAAGGCCACGCTCGCCGCGCCAATCCCGGCAGCCTTGAGGAAGCGCCGCCGCGTAACGGAATGAGAAGAATCCATTGTTTTACTCCTTCCTTGGGGTTTCGGGTTTCGAGTTCCGAGTTTCGAAGACCGCATTCTTCTTGACCAATTCCACGTAAGGCGAAAGCGGATAGCGTTCCTCGATCTCCTTGAACCGCTCCGCCGCCTTGGCCGGGTTGTTGAGCGCCTGGAAAGCCAGGCCCAGCCCGTAGGTGGCTTTGACACACGCTTCGGCGGAACGGGCCGTGAAGAGCACGTACTCGAAAGCTTCCTTGGCCTTGTCGAAATCCTTGGCCGCAAGATGCAGCGTCCCGATCAGGCAGCCGCCCTCCCCGGCCAGGGCGTCGTCAGGGGAATTGGAGACCGCGGCCAGCTTCTCCAGGGCCGCGGCGGTGCGGCCCTTCTTTATGTCCACCAGCGCCATCACGTAGTAGATCCAGGTGGCCGTGGCCAGTTCCGGGCCGGCGAGCTTCTGCCGCTCGGCCTCCGCAAGCCGCTCATACTTGAGGATGAAGCGTTGCGCATCTTCCGGGAGCTCGCGCTCGGCCGCCTTGTCCAGCGCGAAGCTAAGGTAGAAGACCATCAACTGGTCAACGAAGCGCCCCAGCGCGCCGGCCTCCTCCTTGGCCAGGACCGAGTACTGGGCCAGCGCCGCGTCGAGCTCGCCGGTCCTGAAGAGCGAGCGGGCATAGGCCTCCTGGACCGTGGCGCGTTCGCCCAAGTCCTTCATCTCCGGCAGGGCAGCCTTATAGAGTTCGCCGGCCTTCTGGTAAGCGCACATATCGAAGTAGATGCCGGCCATCTCCAGATCGAACCTGTACTTCTCGGTGTCCGCGCCGCTGAGCGCCTTCAGTTCGTCCAGCGTGGCCAGCACGTGGCGGTAGTCCTTCAAGCCCTTGTAGATGTCCAGCTTCAGCGCGCAGACTTCCTTCTTGCGCGGCGTGGCGGGGAAGCGGGCGAGCAGCGCGTCGCAGTTCTCCAGCGCCTGCTCCATCAGGTTGTCCTTGACGTAAACCGAAGCCAGGCGGAAGTAGGCCTTCTCCGCGATTTCCTTCTGCACGTTCTCGCCGCGCACGTCCAAGCCCAGGTTCCGGAGGACCTCATACAACAGAGCGAACCCGGGCACGTTCTTGAAAGCGGGCCGGTTGATCAGGGTTTCCACGGCCTGCGCGGAGGGGTCGAGGCGCACGGTGAGATGCGCATTGAGATGCATGAAATCCGCGAAGTCCGCCAGCTTCAGGTCCTTGAACTCACCGCTGAGCGGCTCGCCCAGCGCGAAGAGCAGATCGTAGGAAAAACGCTTCTTCAGTTCTTCCTCGGGCGGCAGCGCGGCGCCGGCGGCCGGTTTGTAGAGCACCAGCAGTTCCTCGGCGGCGCGCGCGTAATAGGTGCAGGCGTCGTGGAACTTGCGCTCGTACTCAAAGACCCAGCCGAGCCAGAAGCAGGCGTGGTAGTAGTATTCGCTGCCGGGGCTGTCGAAGACCTTCAGGTACTCCCGCAAGATCACCTTCATCTTGCCGTAGTCCTTCTGATTGTAGTAATTCAGCGCCAGCGCGAAGAGGGAGCGCTCCCCATACTTGCTCTTCGGGTCCACTTTGCGGATCTTGTTGAAAGCCTCCTTGGCTCTTTCATAAAGCTCGGTGCTGGCCTCCCGCGGCACGATCTTGTAGCGCAGGCCCTGTTCCGCGAGCGCCGCCGCCAGCACAGTGGCGCAAGGACAGTCCCTTTCTCCCACCGCGGCGGGCGGCTGCTTGAATTCGGCCGCGAGTTTGGCGTCCTTCTCGATGCCCTCGGCCCAGAGGATCTTGGTCCCGGCCAGTTCCTCGATGCGCCCCAGCACCGTGTGCAACATCACCCCCTGGTGCTCGCGCGCCTTGTGCGCCTGCCGCCACGAGCCGTAGCTGCGTGTCAGCGGCGCATAGCGCAGGTCCGCCATTTTTACATCGTAGATTTCAATGGTCTTGCCGGACTCCTCCGGGGCGGGTTCGTCCTGCTTCTCCGGCACCGCCAGCGTCGGCTGGCCTTGGGTCAGGCCAATGTCGAAGGCCAGGCGGTGGCGGCCCAGGTCCAGCGTTTCCAGAAGGAACTGGGCCACGGTGTTCTTGCCGTCGCGGAGCGCCAGGCGCTTGGTCTCCATGTATTCAGCGATGGAATCCTTGCCTTTCTGCGGCGACCAGACGAAGGGGATGCCGCTGATCCTGGAGAGGTGCGTCAGCGCCTCGCGCGGCGTCAGGCCGGCCTTGGGCCACTTGATGGCGAACTCCTTCTGCAAAGGTTTGTAAGTCTTCAGCAAGTCCTCGCCGAGGTTCAGCGCTTCGGCCGGATAAACGTAGATCGCGAAGCCTGTCTCACCCCGCTTCTGCTGTGCTTCGAACGCCGCTTTGCTGTACAGGTGGCCGGCCATGTACAGTGTCTTGAGCAGGTCCTCGTCGCCCAGGTCCCGGCCGCGGTCAGCGACGCCTTCGTAGGCCTTGGCGGCCTCGGCCAGGCGGCCTTGCTCCTCGTACCACTGAGCGAGTTCCAACGCCAGTCTTTGGAAGCGCGGATCGGCGCCCAGGTCGTTCTCCAGTTCGCCAAAGCGCTTCTCCGCCGCGGCCTTATTCTCCTTTTTTTCGGACTTGAACATGGCTTCGAGGAGGCCGAGCTCGATCTGCTTCACCATGTCCAGTTTTTTCGGATCCGCCAGGCGCTTGGCCTGCTCAAAGAAGCCCATAGCCTTGCCGGCTTCGGCTTTCTCCAGAAAGTTCGGCACAGCCACTGGGAGCGCAGGCGTCCCGCCTGCCGCCGGCGGGGACGCCGGCGCTCCCACGGGCGGGCGGGGCGCGCGCGCTCCCACGCTGGCCAATTCGCAGATGCCGCGTTGGTACAGGGCCTCAGTCTTCAGGGCCTTCCAGGCGTCTTCGGCAAAACCTGCGCCGTTGTAAGCGGCTTCGTCCAGAAGCCTGTCGCAAGCAGCGGCGCAGGCGGCGTAATTCGGCGCCTGGAGGACCTTCTTCGTCTTCTCCTCAACGAGTTGCCTGGCGTAATGGCGCAGCAGGCCGGCGAGAGCCTGCGCGGCCTCCGCGGAGCCTTTTTTCTCCTCGGCGGTCTTGTGCCAGTTCTTGACCAGCTCATCGCCGCCGGCCACGGCGCCGGCATCAATGCCTTTCTCCCGCAGAAGCTGGACTTTCTCGCGCGCCTGCTTGGCCTCGGCGGAAAGCGGATACTTCGCCGCCAACTGGCTGAAATGAGCAGCGGCTTGGCGGAGGGATTTCTCCACCGCGGCGGCGTCCTGAGTCTTCGCGGCTTCATCCATGCATAAGCAGCCCAGGTTGAAGAGCGCCGCGGCGGCGTGTTCGGGATTGGCCAGCGCGTTGCTGAAGGCCCTGGCGGCTTCGGCGCTGACGCCGTGTTCACGGTAGATGGCGCCCAGGGCGCACTGCGCCTGCGCGTAGCCCAGGCTGTCGGCCGCGACCTTCTTCAGGTACTCCTCGACCTTGGCGGCGTTAGGCTCCTTCTTGCTCTTCTCGCACATGCCCAGAACGAGGTATATGTCCGAGCGCAGCGCGCCGGCGGGGACCGTGTCCAGGAAAGCCTTGTCCGCCAGGTAACCCATCGCCTTGTCGTAGTCCTGCTGTTCGTAGGCGGCCTTGGCCAGCAGGAGGCGGGCCTTCATTTTCAGTTCGGAATCGTAGCGCACGTTCTCCAGCCATTTGGCGGCCTCCAGGTGCTGCTTCTTCTCGATACAGAGGACGCCAAGCTGCAGCGCGGCATTGTCGTGGTACTTCTCCAGGCCGGCGGGCACGGGCAGTTTGTCCTGCTGGTATTCGGCGATCACGTTGCGGAAGTTGTGGACCACGCGCCTGTAGATTTCCTCCGCCTTGTCCGGCTGGCCGGTCCTGCGGTAGAACTCCGTCAAGATGCCGTCGGCTTCCATGCCGGTGGCGTAGCCGTTCTTCTTCAGGTCCGCGTGGACGCGCTGCTGGAGGCTTTCCAACTCGCCCTGGGCTTCCTTGCCCTTGGCGGCCAGAATGGCCATTTTGAAGACCAGCAGTTTCGCGGCGCGCGCGTCGTTAGGAAAGCGTGTGTTGAAGGCCTCGATGCCGGCCAGCGCGCCGGCGTAGTCGTTCAGGCGGTAAGCGATGCAGGCCAGGCGGAAAGCCGCGGCGGCCTTGTCGCCGTCGTCCGCCAGGTTGCGCGCGGCCTTGAGCAGGCTGGTCTTCGCCGGCTCGTACTGCCTGGTGAGGTAGTAGCATTCGCCGAGCAGCAGGCACTGCCGGGCGGTCTCGCCTTCTCCTTTGCCCCGGATGTCTTCGAGCAGGATTTTGATCGCGTCGTTGTACTGGCGGTCCTTCATCAGTTCCGCAGCGCGCGCGGCCGCTTCAGCGCCGCCGGCGCCGGCGCAGAGCAGGCACAGGACGAAACCAAGGACGGCGGTGTGGCAGGAGGCACGCATCTTGGAGATGTATACACTTCAGAAACGACTTTCGTCGTGCGGCAACTCGTGGGTGAAGGCAGCCTTCCGAAAATGCTGCATCCAGGCTGCCGCTTGCGGCGTCTAAGGGTGAGGAGGGTTGCTCAATGAGACCGAAGATCCTTTCTCTGCTGCTGGCCGTAGGGGCGCTGGCCTTGTTGCTGGGGCCAGTGCGCCCAGTTTCTGCCGACGGCGTAATGCGGGCGCCGCGCAATTACGAGGGCTCGCTCGAGGAACTCTCTCAGGAAGCGCTCATCATCTTCCACGATTCCGATCTCCCGGGCGGGGCCACCGAAGACCTGATTCTCAAGATCAGCGTGCAGAGCAGCGGCGAAGTCCGGCACTGCGGCTGGGTCGTGCCCTTCCCGCAAGAGCCGGCCGTGGCGAAAGAGGACGCCCAGCTTTTCAAAGAACTCTGGGATTATGTCGAGGCCCGCACACAACGGGTGGGGAAGAACGCAGGCAGGCCCGCTGAGGCGAAGTCCGCGGACGCTTCCCTGGCAGCCGGCGTGGACGTGCTCTCGCGCAAGATCGTCGGCAGCTACGACGTGGCCGTGGTCCGCGAGAACGTGGCAGGCGCTCTGGACCAGTGGCTGGAGAAGGAGGGCTTTCAGACGCTGGGCCGGGACGCGGAGGATGTCATCGCTTTCTACCGCAAGAAAGGCTAC
>Ga0187861_10000959_pt1 | contig 31575 bp, 28 predicted proteins | sample June2016WEW_10_1_3_FD_132986 | JGI IMG/M metagenome (GOLD analysis project Ga0187861, IMG submission 132986) | Peatland microbial communities from SPRUCE experiment site at the Marcell Experimental Forest, Minnesota, USA - June2016WEW_10_100 | ecosystem: Environmental > Terrestrial > Soil >...
ACGTCACCGTCTTGCTCAGCAAGGCGCACAGAAACAACACGAGAACCAGCGGATAGTATCGCCAGTCGCACGCGCGGGCCGCCTCCCGATCTGTCAACGGTCGAAACCGGAGATACGCCAGCATAGCTAGAAAATAAAAAAATCCAGAAAGGACATTTTTGCGCTCCGTGACCCACGCCACTGACTCCACCGTCACTGGATGAAGTGCAAAGATCGCGGCGGCCCACCACCCGCCCGGAATCTCCAATCGTCGCAGCACCCGCCAGAGCAGAACCGCATTCAAGGCGTGCAAGAGAACATTCACCAGATGATATCCGAAGGGGTGCAGCCTCCAGAAATGGTACTCCACCCAGAAGCTGGTAAAGACCAAAGGATAGTATTGTCTCGTGGTCCCGGGCTTGCTCCATATTCCCTGCAAACCGTTCAGAGACCGGAGCGCCGGATTCTCGGTTACGTAAGAATCATCATCCCAGATGAACCCGGCGCGCCATGCTGGCTGGTAAGCCACGATCGTGACAACCACCAAGGCTAGAGCCGCGAGCCAGAGCTTATCCCGCAAACGCGCGTTTATTGCCGCAATCAATGTTGGCATCCTTCTTCCGACCTCGCCGCCATCGTGAACTTTTGCGCGGCAATCAGGTCATACAAAACCTCGTGCAAAAGAGCAAAGAGAAAGCGCCGACACACTTGGGCGCACATCAAGTTTTCTTCCGCTCGTTTTCGCGAACTCGATCCGCCTGGAACCGGAAAGCATAAATGATTTCGATGTAGTGTTGAAACCGCGTTCACCAAAAACGCCCTGGGGTCGCAACGCCAGATTCAAATTTTTCGCCCCACCGATCACCGCCCCCAGCCAGAATTGCGGGCCTCGACAGCCCACCCCCTCAGCAGAGGTTCCCCATTTACTCTCTCCCGACACCGCTTTCGCTTTTGCGCAGACAATCAACGCATTCCTTGACATCTCCCACTGCGATAACCGCCTTACTAATACCTGGCCCGCCGAACGCTCGCCCGCACACATCGCACTCGACCCAGAGTGCCGTTTCACCAAAAGCAAGTAGCTCCTCTTCCGTGTCCATTAGAACACCTCCACGACTTGATGATCCCGCACCTCAAACAGCGTCTCTCCCAGCGCCGCCATCGCTGGCACCCGTTGACTTGTGCGGGGGCTTGTGGAACGTTGCGCGCCGGTGGTAAAATCCCGTCCAAGTCGCGATGCAAAACTCGTTCCTGAAATTCTTCGGCTCACTCAAACTGGCTGTGGTCGTGTTGTCCCTGCTGGCGGTCGGGATGGCCACGGGCACGTTCCTCGAATCGCACGACAACGCCCGCGTGGCCGGGCAAATCGTGTACCGAAGCTGGTGGTTCAACGGGTTGCTGGCGGTGCTGGCCGTCAATGTGGCCTCGGCGGCGCTGACGCGTTGGCCGTGGAAACGCAGGCACGTCGGCTTCGTCATCACGCACGCGGGAATCATAACCCTGCTCGGCGGTTGCAGCGCGGCGTTTCATTACGGCACGGAAGGCATGATGGAGATGCGGGTGGGTCAACCGCCGGCAAACGTGGCGCGGGTCGAAGACGAAGCGCTCACCGTCGTCGTGCCGGAAACGGGTGTGCGCACGAAGACGCCCCTGCGCATCAAGAAGGACGGGACGATCAAGCCCGCCTCGATTCAGCCCGCGAAGGATTTGCGGCTTACGCTCGACACATTTCTCTCCAACTCGCGCACTGTGCAGCTCGTCGATGACGGCGGCACCGAGCCAAATCCCGCGCTGCAGTTTCAGTTGAAAAGTGAAATGGCGGGGCAGGACGTGACCGATTGGCTGCTGGCATCGTCGCCCGAGCGCAGTCACGCGAGCATCGGCCCGGCGCAGTTCGAATTCGTCGTGGCGCGTGATGCGGACGAGGCCAAACGCCTGACATCCTTGCCGGAAGAGGCAAAGAAGTCGGAACCGGAGTTGCAGATCGAGATCGACGGCAAGCAGTTCACCGTGCCGCTGGCAGGAAACATCGATAAGGACGTTGCCTTGGGCGAATCAGGCGTGAGCGCGCATCTCGCCGGCTATTGGCCGGACTTCCAGATGGACGAGAACCACAAGCCGTCGACCGCTTCCAACGAGCCGAACAATCCCGCAGCCGTGTTGGTTCTCAGCCGGGGCGGGGACGAGGAACGGCAGTTCGTGTTCGCGTCGGGACAGATGGACCCGATTGTGAAGACGACGCGCGGCAAGGCGGTCGGCGCGCAGGTGCATCTGACTGTCGGTGGCGCGCCGCCAAAACGCAGCGGCGTGATGACGGTGGTGCTGGCGCCTGACGGCTCATTGCACTACGCGGTCGCGGCGAAAGCGGGCTTCAAGTCGGGCGAATTGAAAGTGGGCCAGCCGGTCGCGACGGGTTGGATGGATTTTCAATTTACGCCCGTGAAATATCTGCCCAAGGCGCTCGTCTCCGAGAGAATCGAGCCGGCGCCGATCGATGCCGAGGGCAGTTCTCCCGCGTTGAAGGTGACGGCTCACGCGGGCAGTCAGGAGCAATCGGAATGGGTGCGCTTTGGCCAGCCGGCAATTCTGGCGGTCGGCGGCAAGACCGTGCATGTCATGTACGGTTGGGATTTGATGCAGTTGCCGTTCACGGTCGAACTGGAGGATTTTGTCGTCGAGCGCGACGAAGGCAGCATGAATGTGGCCGGCTGGACGAGCAAAGTCATCTTTCACGATGACGTGCGCGGCCTGACGCAGCGCGCGTCGGTGTGGATGAACCATCCCGCGTGGTTCAACGGCTACAAGTTCTCGCAGGCGTCGTGGAACCCGAACGATTTGAAATACACTGCCCTGCAGGTGAAAAAGGACCCGCTGGCCGTGACCTATATGACGTGGACGGGCGCGGTGCTGATTGTCGGCGGGATCACCCTGATGTTCTGGGGACGCGGCTGGCTGCAGAAAAACGGCAAGGATGAAGACGGAAAGATGACGGACGACATCCGAAAGAAGAAAGCGATGGTGACCGCGTGAACAGATTGACGGTGTTCCTGGTGATCCTCGTGCTGGCGACCGCCGCTTTTGCGGATGATCTCGAGTTCACCGCGCTGCGATTTCTGGCGGCGCAGAAGGACGGGCGCAAGAAACCGCTCGACACCGTGGCGCTGGAGACGGTGAAAAAACTGACGGGCAAGAATGTTTTTGTGGATCCCGAAAGCAGACGGCAGATGGAACCGATGGATGTACTGCTGTCGATGTGGTTTGAGGCGCGCGACTGGAGCAAAGTGCCGGTGATCCTCGTGAATTACCGACCTCTGAAGGAGAGTCTTGGGCTGCCGCCAGATCAGAAGTATTTCACGTACGAACAGATCGCCACGCCGAAATTCCGGGACATGATGCAGGCCATCGACCAGAAAGAGAGCAGGAAGCAAAAAGTCGATCTCACGCACGAGGAACGCGAAGCGCAGGTGGTGGCGGAGCGGTTGAGGGTGCTGAACGAGGCTGTCGGGCCTCAATCGCTGGCGGTTGTCCCACATCCAAGTGATCCGAAGGGCGCGTGGGTGCCGGTGACTGAGATCACGAAGTATTACAGCGTGGAGAAGGAAGCCGAACTCCAAAACATGTTCAAGGCGCTGGGGACAGCCTATCTGCAGCGCGACCCCGCCGCCTTTGCGGTCGAATCAGGGAAGCTGCGGTCATTTCTGGTCTCGCTGAGCCCGTCGGTTTATCCGGGATTTGGCGGGCTCCAGCGTGAGGTGCATTACAATTCATTTCATCCGTTCCGCAAGGCATGGATGTTCTATCTCGCGGCGTTTGTGTGGCTGCTGGTGACGTGGTGCGCGCGGAGCGCATCCGTGTACTGGGTCGGCGTGGCGGCGTTCGTCGCGGGCGTGGCGGTGCACGCGTGGGGATTTTATCTGCGCATCATGATTTCAGGTCGCCCGCCCATCACGAACATGTACGAATCCGTGGTGTGGGTGAGTTTCGGGGCCGCCCTGTTCGCGCTGGTTTTGGAATTGGTGTATCGGCCACGCTACTACCTCGTCGCCGTCGCGCCGCTGTCGGTCGTGATGCTGCTGCTCGCGGACCAGTTTCCCGCCGTGCTGGATCCGAGCATCGGGCCGCTCGTACCCGTGTTGCGCGACAATTTCTGGCTGAGCGTTCATGTGCCGACGATCACACTCGGATATGCGGCGTTTGCGGTGGCGATGGCCGTGGGACACATCGCGTTGGGTTACTACGTGTTCGCACCGCAGTCGCGGCAGACCATCGCGAAAGTGGAGAACTTTGTGTATCGCGCGATGCAGATCGGCGTGCTGCTGTTGGCGGCGGGGACGATTTTGGGCGGCATCTGGGCGCACTACGCGTGGGGACGATTCTGGGGTTGGGATCCGAAAGAAACCTGGGCCCTGATCGCCCTCGTGAGCTATTTGATCCCGTTGCACGGGCGACTGGCCGGCTGGATGACCAACTTCGCCTTATCGGTTTCCAGCGTGGTGTGCTTCCTGTCCGTGCTGATGGCCTGGTACGGCGTGAACTTCGTGCTCGGCAAAGGGCTTCATAGTTACGGATTCGGCGTGGGCGGGTTTGGCTACGTGGCGGCATTTGTCGGAATCGAACTGACGCTGGTGGGTTTGGCGGCGTGGCGGCGTCATCAGCGCGACAAGAATCCTGCTCCGGCAACGGGTGCGGAGGAACTGGCGGCGAAGTGAATTCGCTCTGGCTCGTCATCGGGTCATTGGCCGCGTTTGCGGTGGCGTACCGGTTTTACGGCGCGTTTCTGGCAACGAAAGTCGCAATGCTCGACGACCGACGGCTTACGCCGGCGCATCGACTGAATGACGGCGTGGATTATCATCCGACCAACCGCCTGGTGCTGTTTGGGGTTCACTTTGCGGCGATTGCCGGGCCGGGACCGTTGGTCGGACCGGTGCTGGCGGCGCAATGGGGCTACGCGCCCGGGTTTATCTGGATCGTGATCGGCGCGTGCCTCGCGGGTGCGGTGCATGATTTCGTGATTCTGCTGGCATCCGTGCGGCAGGATGGATTGTCGCTCGCCAAAATCGCGCGCACCAATATCAGTCCGCTGTCGGGGTTCGCCACTTCCATTGCGACGTTGTTTATCCTCGTCACCATTTTGGCCAGCGCCGCGATTGTCATTGTCAACGCGCTGAGCGAAAGCGCGTGGGGTATGTTCACAATCATCGTGACGATTCCCGCGGCCCTGGTGACGGGCTTTTGGATGTACAAGGTCCGCCCGGGTAAGGTCGCCGAGGCGTCGGTGATCGGCGTGACGATCGTGATGCTCGGCGTCTTCCTGGGGAAACCGTTTGCGGATTCCAGCCTTTCGCATTGGCTCTTGTTCAACAAATCAACCCTCTCGTTGATGCTTCCCACGTTTGCGTTCGTTGCCTCCATCCTGCCCGTGTGGGTGCTGATGTGTCCCCGCGATTATCTCAGCAGTTACATGAAGATCGGGGTCATGGTCGTGCTCGCGGTCGGCATCTTTGCCGCGCATCCGGTGCTGAAGATGCCCGCCACAACCGCCTTCATCGCCGGCGACGGGCCGGTGATCTCAGGCCGGGTGTGGCCGTTCGTGTGCATCGTCATCATGTGTGGGGCACTGTCGGGGTTTCATTCGTTGATTGCGTCCGGGACGACGCCGAAAATGCTGGACCGGGAATCGGACATAAGACCGATCGCGTACGGGGCAATGGTTGTCGAAGGCTTTGTGGCCGTGACGGCCCTGGTGGCGGCGTGCGCGCTCGAGCCCGGCGATTATTTTGCGATCAACGTGCCGCAGGATAAGCCGACGCAACGGGCAGTCTATGTCCAGATGGTCCAAACCGCCCAAACGGAGCACAACTGGGATTTGAGGCCGAAGGAATTGTCCGAGTTGGAGCGGCAAACGGGCGAAAAGCTCGTCGGGCGCACCGGCGGCGCGGTGACGCTGGCCGTGGGCATGGCAACAGTTTTCGCCCGGTTGATGAAGGGGTTCACCGACTACTGGTACCATTTCGTCATCATGTTTGAGGCGTTGTTCATCCTGACGCTGCTGGAAACCGGCAACCGCGTGGCGCGATTCGTGGTTCAGGAAAGTATCGCAAAGTTTTCGCCGCGCACGAAGGTCCGTGGCAAATCCAGTTGGGGCATGAACATCCTGATGAGCGCCTTGTCGAGCTGCGCCTGGGGCTATCTGTTGTACACCGGCAACATCAACACGCTCTGGCGCGCGCTCGGCATCTCCAACCAGTTGCTGGCCGCCATTGCTCTCGCTGTGGGAACAACCTATCTGCTGAATCACGCGCCCAAGCGCAGTTATGCGCTCTGCACGGGCGTCCCGTTCGTGTTGGTGGTCATCACCGTGTTGACGGCGGGCGTGCAGAGTGTGTTGGGCTGGTGGCGGCAAATCCCGTCGGCGCCGCCGTCGGAGCAGCTCTCGTTGCAACTCATCTGTTGGCTGAGCTCGATCATGTTGGTGCTCACCTGCGTGATCGTGTTGGATGCAATGCGGAAGTGGAAAAGCATATTGGCGACCCCGGCGGCGTCCGCCGGGCCGTCGGCGGTCACTGAAACAGCCTGACGCCGCGCTTCTTGAAAACTGGAACCAGCAATATCCCCGCGACAAACCCGCCGACGTGCGCCCAGAAGGCCACCCCGCCGTTGACGTCGACATGGAGGACGACCAGCCCGCTGAGCAATTGCATGCCAAACCATAGGACCAGCATCAGCATCGCCGGCACGTAGAACACACGCCAGAAGATCCAGATCGGGAACAACACGAGCACACGCGCGCGGGGAAACAGCACTAGGTACGCGCCCAGCACCCCTGAGATCGCGCCGCTCGCGCCGATCATGGGAACGGTCGAGTCGGGAGAGATGGCCACTTGGGCGGCGGCGGCGGCGATGCCACAAAGCAGATAGAAGACGATGAATTTGAAGTGACCGACGGAGTCTTCGACGTTGTTCCCGAAAATCCAGAGATACAGCATGTTGCCGAGGATGTGGAGCCAGCCGCCGTGCAGGAACATCGAGGTGAAGATCGTGAGATACGGGTCAACCGAGAGCGCGTGTGTGAGATGGGCGGGTGTGAGCGCGAAGGCCGCAAAAAATGACTCCACGCGCTGGAGATTATCAAGCGAAAGTTCGTGCCAGAAGACGAGCGCGTTGAGGATGATGATCGCCACCGTAACGAACGCATACGTCCGGGTCGGTCTATCGTCTCGCAACGGGATCATTTCGGCGGATGGGTCGTATCGCGGGAGGGGGCCGTGGGTGCAGCGGTCGCAGACGGCGCCGCGCCTTGCGTGAACGCTTCTTTCAGCCACTTCACGGCAATCTGCGGGAGGTTTTTGACCCCGAGGAGCATGTTGGATCCGTGCAGATTCCCCGTGCAAATCGTCAGTTCGTTGGTGGCGGTGTCGATGCCCGCCTCTTTTTGAATCTCGACAAGCCGTTTGGACGACTCGAACGCGAAGGCGTCAAACTGTGAGACGAAAATGTGCAGGGGCCTGCGCCCGACCTGTAGGATTACATCGTCTGTTCGCACGCCGCGGTAATTGATGCCGGGGCTGAACACGACAAGTGCGGCAATGTCCTCGTTGATGGCCGCGTAACGCAACACGAGGTTGGCGCCGAGGCTTTCGCCGGCCAGGGCAATATGTTTACGGTCGATTTCCGGTTGAACCTGCAGCCAGTCGACCGCAGCCTCGATGTCGAGCAGCATGTCTTGGTAATCGCTGCCCGCAAAGTTGTGGAAGTCGATGGTCAGGGAACCATCCGCTGTCAATTTCCCCGTGCTTTCGCCATGGCCGCGAAGGTCGATCGCCAATGCCGCCATGCCGCCTTGCTGGAGAAGTTTGGCGAAGGCTTCCCACGTCGTCCGGTTTCTCGCCACGGAGTGGATCAGCAGAACCGCCGGCGCAGGGTTCCGCTTGACCGGATAATACGTGCCGGTAATGGTGACGTCGTCCGTCGTGTGAAAATGCACGGTTCGTTGCGTCTCCGCGAACGCCGGCGACCGGGCCGCGACAATCATCAAGAGAGCTGCCAGGGGTTTGCGCAACACGGGCTCACTCTAGCAGAACGTCAGTTCAGTTCAACGGTTTTCAAGAGCTGCTCGCGCAGCACCTCGTCGGCGCGGCGCCGGCGCTCGGCGGCGGCGAGACCGGCGGGATTCCAAAGGCAGAACGGGCCGCCAAAGGTAATGCTCATCGTTTCACGTTGCAGCCGGCCTCGATGGATCGGAAGCCAATTACGGCCGACGTACGGCTTTCGCGTGTCGCGCACGATGACGGGCAGAATCGCCGCCTTGCCCAGCAGCGCGATGGAACCAGCGCCGGGCTTGAACACGGGGTCGCCGCCGAGCACGGATTGTTCCGTGAGGCGGATACCGGCCTCGGGAAAAATGACCACGCAACGGCCCGCCCGCAGACGACGAATCGCCTCGCGCACCGCGCCGTGATCGACGCGGGAGCGATCCACAGGAAAACAGCCAGTGGTCCGGAGCAGCCGCGCCAGCCAGGGTTTGCGAAACATCTCCGACATGGTCATGAACTCGACGGGGCGGGGCATCATCGTTCCCAGTACGGGCGGATCGGCGAAGCTGATGTGATTGCAGACGACGAGAAGACCGTCCTCACGCGGGACCCGCTCGCGTCCCACCGCGCGTGTTCGGAAGATGGCACGAAAGATGATGGTGAACAGAAGTTTGCCGACGCCGTAATAGAGGAGGTAGAAGCCCAGCCGCATTCACGGTCTTGTACACAAAAACAAGCAGCGCTGCAACCCTGCGGGCTCGAATGTTGAACCCACTACCTTTGTTCTCGGAGGTGAATCATCCTGCGGCGGAGGTGTATTCTTCGTCCGTAATGATGTGGCGGCCCATAAGGACGTAGTCGTGGGAAATGGCCTGCATGTCCTTGACGTAGTCCTCCAACACGAGCAACTCATTGAAACCGTGCTCCTGGAAAACGCGGCGGGCGGCCTGTTGTTCGCCGAGGAATTCAGCCTCGAGTTTTTCCAGGCCCACGTCGCGCGCGATGTGGACGAGTTCGTTGACCAGAATCTTCGCCAGGCCCCGGCCACGGTAGGCGGGATGAACCACGACACTGAGCCGGCCGATATGACGTTTCCAGCCGCCAAGGGTCTGGTGCAGGGAAGCGTCGGCGACAACCTTGTCCCCGTCCAGCGCCAGCAGCGGCAGAATCTTCCCGTAATCGATGCGCTTGCACCAATCGCGGATGACTTCCGCGTCGGTCACGCGATGTTTGAACAGAATCCGTTCGGTGTCCGGCACCGCGACGAAAAAGGCATGGAATTGCTTTTCGTCGGTCGCCTCGAGGGGGCGCAGCATCACCGACGTCCCATTCTTGAGCTTCACCGCTTTGGGATATCGTTCGAGAATGTCGTCCAGTTGCATAAGGTCACCTTGCTGCGGCAGGATAACGACAACCCACACTGATTGCAAGGGCTGAGATGTGGTGGCCGTTACCGTCGCGCGGGCGGCACCGGACACTCCATCGTTGCCACGAGCAATGCGGCGAGCCGCTCGGCAGCCGGTGATCGCCGCGCGGCATCGCCGGTCTTTTTCGTGCGACCATCCGCGATCATGGCGCTGATCGCGGCGGCCAACGCCTTGGGGCGGGAACAATCCACCACCGTTCCTTCGGCGCCATAATGGTGGTGCGAGATTACGCGGCACCCCGCTGCCAACGCCTCGGCAATCGTCAACCCGTAGCTCTCGTGCTTCGACGGAGAGACGAAAATATCGGCGCGTTGCAGGAGCACGGCCTTCTTGCCGCCAATAACGTGGCCGGTAAATTCCACCTCAGCGGTCCTGACCTTGGCCGCGAGCCGGCGGAGCTTTCGTTCGTAGGCGCGCCCTTTCATATAGGCCGGCGCACCGCAGATAAACACCCGCAGTTTCCGGGCATGCGCGTCCACGCGGGGAAGGGCGGCCAGCAATCGTTCGATCCCCTTCTCGGGCGACAGGCGGCTGAGAGTCATGATGACAATCTCGTCGTCGGCAACATCGACTTGGTAGCGCGTGGCCGCCGCGCGCGCCGAGTCCTGTTCCGCAACGTTTCCCCACGGCAACACCACAATGTTTTCCGGCGGACACCACGGATAGCACCGCAAAATCACTTCCCGCATCGGAGCCGACGGCACGACGATGCGCGCGCTGTAGCGCACGCATTCGTATTGCTTCTCGAATACCAGCCGCAGCACGTCGGGCATCAGGCGAAACCAGCGGAAGCGCGCCGTGGTTTCCGGTCGGATGAGGCTGCTCACGTAGAACCGCGTGAAGTATTCCACCACATCCACGTGGAAGATCGTCACAATCTTGTAGCCCCGCTTGCCGAGCGTGCCAAAGTCGGGCCCCTCGCTGATGTCGTTGCTCAACACGACACAGCGCTGCGGATCCCGCTTCAGGATCTTATCCGTCGTGGCGTATTCGAACTGCCGGCAAAAACGCGCGTATTGGCGTTCGCTCAACTCGGCCAATTGTTTCGGCAACTCCAGGCACACCAGCGAGCTTGGACTCAGGACGGTAAGCTCGAACGGCTCGCTCTTCCGCCACTCGCGAATCAAATAATCCGCGACGGCTTTCCCGCCGCCGAGCGGTTCCGTGTCGGAAAATTCCGCATGTGCCGCCGAATAGAGGACCTCGAAGTTCATGGCTTGTTAGAGGCGTTCTGGCTTGCGAAGCATCAAGCTCCGCGCTAGCGTGCTCGCCATGAAGGGAGTGCTAGCAAATGCAGACTCCTAATGCCAGCGGAAATCGGTCGGCCCAAGCTCTCCGCTGCAACAATCGACGCCAAACTGGCGTCTTTTTTTGCGCCATTATGGTGCCTAATTCATGTTAGGCAGCATTGCACCCATAACGAACTCAAAACAAAAAACAATATGGAAACATCGAGTATCAAACCTCCGCAATTATCTCAGAAAAAGAGTGGACTTCCAATTCCGGGCGCTGTTCTCATGCTCATCATAGGCGCTCTCATAATGTTATTTTGGCTGATGGTTTATTTATGGGCGCAAGGTCACTCGCCACACATGGGATTCATGGAGATGGCTTCTATTGCCGCCCAAGACCCGAATCGTTTTATTTTCAATCCGACGGCGTATTCGGTGCTTATGCTCGTCATAGCTGGCGGTGAGCTTTTGGGGGTTGTGGTTCTCATAGTTGGGTTGATCACCCTTGCAAAAAAGAAAGGCTAGAGAAACCGTGCCGCCTAACAAGTCGCCGGAGCCAACCGCCGTTGGCGCTTTCTGTTCCGCCTTCGCGGTTCGCGTCACCGGCCCGGCGTGGCTCAGTTCTGGACGTTAGGCCACCATACGCGAAAGGAAACACCATGATAGAAATCATCCTGCTCATCGTAGGCATCGTTTACGCACTCCGTCGGCCAAAGCTCAGAAAGCTCACGACCCAGGACTTCCCCGGGGTCGATACAGCCAGATTTTCGGAGTGGCAGCAGGCCGAACTGAAAGGGATAGACATTTTTCTCTGGGCGACATGGGGCGCATTTGTCATCAAGATTGCTCTCACCGTCGTCCTGTCGCAGATACCCCTGAGCGAGAGTGCAGCAATTACAGTGATGGTCGTCATTCTGGTTGCTTGGCTGGGCGGCCTCACGATTGCCGGCATACAGGGGAGCAAGGCGAAGAAGCTGCGCACGGCGGCAGGCATCAAGTGGCCGAAGTAATGATTTTCTACATAGAGGCATCCCTGTGGCCTAACAAGTCGCCGGAGCCAACCGCCGTTGGCCGTTTCAGTTCCGCATTCGCGGTTCACGTCACGCGGTCGGCGGTGGCTCAGCTTTCTACGTTAGGCCGACGTGGCCAACCGCCAGAGGCACGATAAGAAAATGCAAAGTCAAAAACCAAAAACAAAACACAAAACGGAGTTACCGTGAAACAATCAGTTATAACTATCGCAGTAATTGTCGCCATATTTGGCGTCGCGCCACATCGACAAGCCGCCGCCCAATCCAATGCGCCTTCGACTCAGTTCTCCCAAACCGACGCAGGCGCTGAGGACAAGGCCTGGGATTCTGCTGTGAAGAATGGAACCGTGGATGCCTATTTGGCGTTCGCGCGCGAGCATCCCAAGTCCGAGCGAATCAAGGTGCAAACTGGAACGGTACGCGGGCGATATTGGTACAAAATGGCGATGCCCTTTGGTCCCTCGGGTAATGCGGACAAAAGCGAATCCGGCGTTCTTGTGACGGTCGAGGGGATGACAGTATTGAAGAATGTTTCACTGGAAGAAGCGAAGGTCGACAAATTACTCGAAATAAGTCCGGCGACAAAAAGAAAGGAAATAAAAGCCAAGGGACAAACGTTCAATTGGACTTGCGTTGAGGTTTCCAGCGGAGGTTGTGTCGTCAAAGATGAACTGATCGCGCCAAAGGATAGTATAGGTGCATTGGTGGTCTTAAGCGGCGATGGAAAGAGTCTTCTAGCGTGGGACGTGAAAAACGCGAAGACAGCCGCGCAGCCGGACGAGAACGCCACTTACATCAAAACCACAGCAAATGATGCTTGGCTGCCGAAGCCATAAGATTGGGCAGTACGCACGATTTTGTTTAATGACAGAGCCGTGGCCTGACAAGTCGCCGGAGCCAACCGCCGTTGGCGTTGTCAGTTCGCCGCGACCGCGCTCGCAGGAACACGATGGCTACGGCTGCGGGAATTTCCTGTTGAAGAACCGACCGTTCTTCTGGATGAGGTTGCCGTCGACGTACAACTCGCCCCTTTTGCGAAGGTCGCAGACCATGTCCCAGTGCAGTCCGCTGCGGTTTTTGTTGCCGGTCTCGGTGTACCCCGCGCCGAGTGCCAGGTGGATCGTGCCGCCGATCTTTTCGTCGAATAACGTGTTTTTCGTGTAGCGTTTGACGTTGTAGTTGGTGCCGATGGCGGCCTCGCCGAGGTAACACGAGCCGCTGTCCATGCCGATCATCGCCCGCAGGAAGTCCTGTCCCTTTTCTGCTTCGGCCTTCACTGCTTTTCCGCGCTCGAACGTCAGCCGCGCGCCGTGCACTTCGCGTCCGCCGTGGACCGCGGGAAAACTGAACTTCACGTGGCCCTCGACGCTGTTTTCGACCGGCCCCGTGAACACCTCGCCATCGGGAAAATTGTAATGACCGTCGCAGTTGATCCATTTGCGGCCTTTGCACGAGTAACGAATATCCGTGTCTTCGGCGACGATGCGCACTTGGCGCGCTTTGTTGAGGAAATCAGTCAGCGACTGCTGGTCTTTTGAAATGCGTTTCCACGCGGCGATGGGATCGCGGTCATCGAGATGACCCGCGCCGAAGACGAACTCTTCGTACTCCGTCAGCGACATCTCCGCGTCCTGCGCGCTGGCGTTGCACGGCCATTGTGTGCCGACCCACCGCAACGCGCCGCTCGCGCTGCGGTCCATGAAAATCTTGTTGATCGGCTTGCGCGCGGCGGACGCTGTGGCCATCAACTTCGGGTCCACGTTGGTCAACGCCTTGGTGTTTTCCTCGGCCCAAAAGCTGATGAGCGCGTCCACCTTGCTGAGTTTGAACTTGGCGAACGGCGATACCCACTTGAGCTGCTCCTTGTTGGCTTCGGCGTAGAACACCTCCGCGAGGCTGTCGATACGCACGTCGGTGATCACAAACGCGCCGCGGCGTAACGCGGCCCGGTAACATTCGCGAATCAGCGGCGTGGCGGAGGCGTCGCCCTGAATGGAAACGATGTCGCGCGGTTTCAGCGCGACGGAGTATTCGGTCAACAGCCGGGCGAGTTTTTCGTGGCGCGGGTCTTTCATAGAACTTGCAGGCTCACTTGGCTGGAGCGGTCATATGTCGTTTGAGGACATAGATGTGGTTGGCGGGGAACGCATCAGGGTTTTTCGCATATTTCGCGAGAAACTTCTCCCAATCGGCGGGCTTGGCGGTGAAGAGCGGCGAGTTGTCGCCGGGCTGTGTCAGGTATGAAAGCGAAACCCTGCCTGCTGAGATCCCGTTCGTCAACCAGTCGATGTCCAGCGGTTTGAACGTGAGCAGGTCGCCATTCGTCTCCACCTTGGTCACCGTGTGAATGCGACGCACATGCCACGCCCAGTACAAAGGGGTCTTGCTATCGCCAATATCGCCGGCGGTCGAGTCGCAGAACAATTGGCCGCTTAACTTGAAGAAGACTACCTGAACCTTTGACGATGAAGAGTCGGAATCGTAGGCGATGATTTGGTCGCCGGAGATGTGCCAAGGGGGAGAATTGGTGGCGTCCACCTTGTCGCCAAAGGCTGTAACCGCGTCCCATTCGCCATTCAGTTGAGGAAGCGCGACCTTCGACTTGTCCGTGTAGAACGGGTGGAAAGATTGCACGATGCAGCCGGCTAACAGGATGAAAAGAACCGGAAAAGCGCGTTTCATAATCGTTCGACCTCCTTTGTAAATTCGTCTGCAGCTTAGGCAGGCGGTATCGTCACCGCAACACAAAAGGAGCGCTGCCGCCAGACATTGTGCGTCTTCCGATCCAAGTCACCCGCATTTGTAGTGCAACCCTCGCGCCGCGTCCGTTATATTTCCCACGCGATGAAACTCTTCCAATGGGGTTTGCTGCTGCGCTACATGGTGTACGCCGTGTTGCCGCTGGTTGTCGGCTTCATTGTGCTCGAGCGACAAGTCGGTGAAGGCGCCGCCGGGGTGTTCTTTGTCGTCCTGGCGTTGGTGCTGCCATTCGTCGCCATTGGCTGGCTCGGCTGGCAGCATGTTCGACATCGAAAGCAAAAGTGAAGCGCCGAATGACGGGTTTTACCGCTACGACCTGGCCAAATGCCGGGCTTGCCTCGGCGGCGCGCCGGGCGGCGCGGAATCGGGTCTCTGTTTCACGTCGCACTCAAGCGCGCGATGAACTTTCGCGCGGGTCAACCCGGCTTCTTCCGTGAGATACTGCGCGACCAGTTGACGCAGCCGCGACAACGCAATGTTGTGTGTCTGCTTGGTCTGCACGTAAAGCCAGTCTGCGAAACGCACGAACCCTTGGAACGGCGAACCGCCACGCCAGAACAGGGGCACTGTCTCCACAAAGTTGCCGCTGTTGGCGACCAGGTCCCAGTACCGCGAGAAACGGCGCAGTCGTTGCATGGTGAAGAAATCGATGAGCTTCGTCTGCAGGATCTCATAGGGCGGTTGCGGACTGTAGACCATGCCCCATTCGCGGTCATGGCGCACAATCGGCGTCCCGCGCAGCCGCTTCAGCAAGCCCACTTGTATTTCCTGTGGCCCCAGCGCGACCAGTCGGTCGAATCCCGCCGCAAAACTGTCCACATCCTCGCCGGGCAAGCCGACGATCAGGTCCGCGTGCACATGCACGCCCGTCTCTTCGCGGAGCCAGCGCAGGTTCTCCTCGACTTTTGTGTTGTCCTGCCTGCGGCTGATCAGATTGGCGACTCCCTCGTTGAATGTCTGGATGCCGACCTCGAATTGCAGCGCCCCGCGCGGGAATTGCGCGATCAGTGTTCGCAGCGCGTCCGGCAGACGGTCGGGGATCATCTCGAAGTGCGCAAACAATCCCGGCCGATAGCGTTCGAGAAAAAACCGCAAGATGGCCGAACTGGTTATCAGGTTCAGGTTGAACGTTCGGTCGACGAATTTGAACTGGCGCACTCCGCGGTCGAGCAGGCGTTGCATTGCCGCCAGAAAGGCATCGAGCGGCACATTGCGCACCGGAATGTCGAGCGACGACAGGCAGAACTCGCATTCGAACGGGCAGCCGCGCGACGCCTCCACGTAGATGACCCGATGCGCAATGTCCGTGTCGGTGTAGAGTTCGTACGGCAGCGTCAGCCGATCGAAATCGGGCAGGGGAGCGGGAACGATTTTCGAGTCGAGACGGTTTCGCGACAGGATTTGGCCGCAGATGTCCGCAAAAGCGAGATCGCCTTCGCCGGTGATCACACAGTCGGCGAGCCGCACAATCTCCTGTTGGTCGCACTCGTAGCTGACTTCCGGTCCGCCGATGATAACGGTCAACTCCGGCCGCAGCCGTTTTAAGTCAGCGACCAGTTGCAGGGATTGGGTCGCATTCCAGATGTACACGCCGATGCCGACGATCTTCGGCTCGTGCAGCAGAATCGCCTCGACGACGTCGATGGGGCGCTGGTTGATGTCGAACTCAAGAATCCGCGCCCGCGCCTGCAACCCGCCCAGGTTGGCCATCAAGTAACGCAATCCGAACGCGCAATGCGCATACTTTGCGTTCAGCGTGGTGAGGATGATGTCCGCCATTTCGAAGACGAATTATCGCACACCGCACGTTCCGGGCAATGCCCGAGTTGTCAAAGGGCAAACGGATAACCGCACAGCGGCGCACCCGCTGCAGCGGCCATTCCGTCAAACTGGCAAGTAGCCCCTTCAGCTACTTCTTGCTGAGGGGAGTGAATTTGAACTTTTGTCCGCCCACGCTGGCCTCGAACATCAGGCCCGCCTTGGCGATGGTAAACACCAGCACGCCTTGCTTGTATTTCGCGTCGGCGGAGGCGCTCTCAGCGGCAGCGACGGCACTGACTCCCGCGCTCATCGCCCATTCGCTGCTCCTGAAACTGTCCAACGCGTCCTTGTTCTCGAAGAAGATCACCTCGGAGAACTCCTGCCCCCCCAACTGCGCGCCTATCGTAATCTGCGTCATTTTCGCCGTGCCGACGAGCGTGCCTTTCTCGAATACCTGGCCTTCGCCTGCCGCGCCGCCGATACCTACCGCGCCCTTGCCGATGCTCGGAAACACCGCGTAACCATACGCCGATTCGAAAAGCTTCACGATTTTCGAGTCGTCACTTTTGAAAAGCTGGATGGCCGCTTTGACTTGATCCCCCAGCGGCTTCTCTTCAGCTCCCTGCGCCGCGAAAGTACCCACGAGCGCCAGGACTGCAAGCAGACCGGTCAACTTCAACATTCTCATGGCTTCCTCCTTGTGTTTGTTGCTGCCACAGAAAGCAACCTGCAAATACTACCACGGGTGCCATTCAAAAAGCAAAGATTCGCTTTGTGGCAAGACATCGTGGCATTTCACGGCTGACCCGCTCAACCAGAGTGCTTCGACAGGCCCAACGCGATGCACAGATCTGTGCTTGCGCATGTTGAAGCTTCTGCGTAATACTGCGTCTATTCCCTGATAACAAATGGTTTTGGCCCGAACTGACCATACGGAGGATAGTCTGATGAAAGTCAAGAATTTGAAGTGCATGGTGTCCGTTTTGCTGCTGGTTGTTGCCGCCACACTGAACGCCCGCGCTTGGGACGGGACCGGGCACATGCTCATTGCGCAGATCGCTTACAACCGCCTCAACGACAAGGCCCGCGCGCGCGTCGACGAATTGGCCGCCAAACTTCATAAGGGTGACGCGGCGTACAACGGCATTAACATCGCCTGCTGGCCCGACGACATCAAAGGGGTTGCGGTAGACCCGCAGTTCCGTGGCTTGTACAAGCCGTGGCATTACATCGACATTGGCTGCTCTACCAACGACCCGGACGTGCTGGCAAACCCTCCCACGCTGACCCCGACCAACGGCGATGTGATCGTGGCGCTGAATCATTGCGTCGATCTCGTGAAGAACAAACAAACCGACGCGCTTGTGCCGAATGACTCGGTGGCACTGGCCATGATCATGCATTTCGTTGGCGACATCCATCAGCCGTTGCACACCACGGCGCGGTACAATCCCGACCCGAAACCCGGTGACAAATACAAGGATGATGCCGGCGGCAACGGTGTGAGTCTGGCCAACCTTGGCGATACGCCATGGGGGAAGAATCTGCACTCATTCTGGGACGAAGCCTATCGGCGTTACTACGAGAATGGCGAAGTCAAGGCATTGCCTGATCTCAATCACGCCAACATACCGGGCAGCCCGGAATTGAAAGACTGGCTTAAGAAACTGGATCTCAATGTGCCTGCGAAGCTCGATACGCATTTTGACGCCAAGAAGTGGGTGTTGGAATCGCATGAAATCGCCTGTACACAGGTTTATGGCACACTCGGCGCACCGTACGGGGCGAAGGACGTCAAGCTGACCGAAGAGTACGTGAAGCAAGCCACGCGCACCGCCCGCCATCAGCTTGTCGTCGCCGGCTACCGCCTCGCCGCGCTGCTCAACGACCTCTACGGAAAATAGGATCGTCCACATCCAAAGACTGCCGGCTCGAGAACCCACGGGTATTCGCGGACTGCAATTTTGTTCGGAGTTTTGCCGCCACACCACGGCGAACGCCGGTGACGCGCACGGGCGCATTCCTGCTTGCACTTTGGGAAGTGCCTATAGTATGTAGCGGCGAGGCTTGGAGATGGCGAATCGTATTCATCGGAGGGTGATCGCGCATGAGCACTTCAGATTCTGTCCCACCCCGGCACAGTGACTTCGGCGGGGCGCGTTACGGCTTCGATCCGCGGCGGTTTGGCCTCATCGGCGGTATGATGATCCTGAGTGCGGTTGTCGTCGCCTTCGTGTCCGTCTGGTTTTTCTGTCGCATCGAGCCGCCCACGGGAAGTTGCGCGGTGTTGACGCGGCTCGACGGCAAAGACATTCCCGCCAACGACATCATTGCCACGTCCTCCGACCAGAAAGGCATTCAACTGGAGCCGCTGAGCGAAGGCCGATATTTTCGCAATCCGGTGTATTGGCATTGGGAGATTGTGCCACAGGTGCATATCAAGGAGGGGGAAGTGGGCGTGCTGGTGCGGCAATTTGGCAAGGCGCCGCCGGCGGGACAGTTTATCGTGCCGAACAAGGAATGGGACGGCTCGCTCTATCGCGGCGTAGTCGATGAACCGTTGCGACCGGGCGCCTACCGTATCAATCCGCACGCGTACCACGTTGAGAAACGGCCCGCGGTGAAGATCGAGCCGGGCGAAGTCGGTGTCGTCACGCGGCGTTACGGGCGCGACCCGGCGGAGCCAAATACAATTTTGGTGAAAGAAGGCGAGCGCGGGGTGCAGGAGACGCCGTTGCGGCCGGGCACATATTACCTGAACCCCTACATCTATCGCGTGGATATCGTGGGCGTCCAGAGCCACAAGACGGAATTTGAAATCAACTTCCTCTCGAAGGACGGCTTCCGGTTCCCCGTCAAGGGCGCGGTCGAGTGGGCGGTCGAGGAGGCGATGGCACCCGAGGTGTTTGCGAAGATCGGCGATGAGGAGGACATCGTCAACAAGGTGATCCTGCGCTCGGCGCTTTCGATGAGCCGCATCCAGGGATCGAAATACAGTTCTGCGGACGTCATCAGCGGCACGGTGCGCAAGGCATTCCAGGATGAATTCAGCAAGCACATCACCTCGGAGTCGGCGAAGAAAAACATTTTGGTGAAGGCCGCACTCATCAGCGAGATCGAACCGCCCCAAAAAATCGCCGAGCCGATCCGCGAGCGTGAAATCGCCATCCAGACGCGCGCGAAGTACGAACGCGAAATCGAGCGCGCCAAGAGCGATGCGCAGGTCGCGCAACAGAAGAAGATGCAGGACCAACGCGTGCGCTTCGTGGGGGCCGAGACCCTGCGCACGAACGAAGTCCAAAAGGCCACAAAAGACCAACAGGTGCAGGTGATCGCCGCGCAACGCGACCTGGAAGTGGCGAAGAAAGACCTCCAGACCGCGGAAAACCAGTCGCAGGCGATTGTCTCGACGGGGCAGGGCGACGCGGACGTGATTTCGTACACCCGGACGGCAGAGGCGAACGCGTTGCGGTCAATCATCGCGCCGTTCGGCAGCGGGGAGGCCTACGCGCGTTATCTCTATTTGAAGAAGATCGCGCCGAACATTGATTCGATACTCGCGAATTCGGACGGCCCACTCGCCGAACCGTTCCGGGAACTTTCCCGGTCGTCGAAAGGGGGTGCGAAGCAATGAACAAGCGCACTCTCATGGCGGGCGCAGTCGTGGCGCTGCTCCTCGCATATCTCTTTGTCTATGAGGGTTTCTGGGTGTGGGTGGTCGAGAACACGGTCGTGCCGACGGGCAACATGCTGGTATTGATCGCCAAGACGGGCAAAGAGATGCCGCCGGGACAGATCATCGCGGAGCCGGGGCAAAAGGGCGTGCTGCTCGAGCCGCTCGGACCGGGCCGGCATTTCGTCAACCCATTCCTGTTCGAGCGTCTCTTGAAGGATCAGGTGGTGGTCAAGGGCGGCGAGGTTGGCGTGGTCATCACGAAGTTCGGCAAAGAGCTTCCCGCAGGTGAGTTTCTGGCCGGCCCCGGCGAGCGTGGCATCCAGCGCGAGGTGCTGCTGCCGGGCACGTACCGGCTCAATCCATACGCCTACGAAGTGCGCGTGGAGAAGATGATCGAGATTGATCCCGGTTATGTGGGCGTTGTCACGGCGCGTTCAGGTAAACCGGCACAAACACAACTGGCCGGCCCCGGCGAACGCGGCGTGCAAAAAATCGTTCTGCAACCCGGTTTGTATCCGCTCAACCCCGAGGCGTTCTCCGTCGAGCGGATCGAAATCGGCTACAACCAAATCACCATGGCCCATGCCGGCAAATTGCCGTTGACTCAAACCACGGGCCAGTTAGCCGCCAAGGAGAGGCAGGCCGAGCCGATTGGTCAGGCGCTCCAGCGGGCGCAGATCCCCTCGGGCCAGTACAATCTGCCCGTGCTACCGGCGGTCACGTTCCCATCGAGCGACGGTTTTGAGATTACCATCGACGTGACGCTGCTCTGGCAATTGCTGCCGCAGGACGCGCCGTCGGTCGTGGCGCGTTACGGCAACATCAAGAAGATCGAGGAGAACATCCTGATTCCGCAGATCAATTCCACGGCCCGCATCAAAGGTTCCACATTTGGCGGAGTGGATTTCATCGTGGGCGACAAACGCGAGGAGTTTCAGCGGGCATTCCAGGAAACCATCGAGACTACGTTGCAGGAGAAGAAACTGCAGGTCGATCTCGCTCTTGTGCAGGACACGCTCGTGCCGGACAACATCTCGGGGCCGATTCAGGACGCGCGCATCGCCGCCGAGTGGAACATCACCAATGTGGAAAAGATCAAGACGGAAGCCAACAAGGCCGAGCTCGATGAGAACGTCGGCAAGATTCGCCAGATCGAGCAAGTCGTCGAGTTCGAGACGCAGCGGCTCGAAGGCAATATCCACGCGGAACAGGAGAAACAGGTCAACGAAATCGCGGCGCAGGCGCGGTTGCTCGTGGCCGAACTCGCGCGCCAGACCGCCGCGCTTCGCGCCGACATCAAACGCAAGCTCGGTGGCGCCGAGGCGAAAGTCGTCGAGATGAAGGGCAAGGCGGAAGGCGACGGGTACGCGTTGCAGGTGAAAGCGGTCGGCACGCCCGGGGACTTTGCGTTCTATCAGTTTGCGCGCGCCTTGCCCGATCAGGTGAAATTGTCTCTCATCTACGCCGGTTCCGGCACGCTGTGGACGGATTTGGAGAATGCGACGAAAATTGCGCCGCTGGGTGTGCTAAAGGAACTGCAACAGCCCGCTGCACCCGCCAGTAAATGAGGTTAGCCATCATGCCAGCGAACTTCGACCATCGTACCTTTCATCGACGCCGGAAGATGTTCAAGGTCATCGGGCTGCTGCTCGTGCTCGCCGGCTTGTTCACATTGCTGAATATGATGGGTGAATTGCCCGAGGAGCCGCTGAAAGGCTCCAGCGCGGTATTTGCCGGCACAGCGCTGATTCTGTTCGGGATTCTTTTTCTCTACGAGGGCTACAAGCTCCCGCTTGGCGAAGCGCTCGAACTTATCCACGAACGCGGACGCGGTGTCACCGAATCCGAGATCGTCCATGACATGCGCGTGGATCGTCCCACGGCCGTCCGCATCATCAATGGGCTGATCGCCAAAGGGTTCCTCCGCCGCGCCACCGAACAAGCCGGCCACGCCGAAGAAGTGTTCGAGCCGGTACGGTAGCAATTACGACGCGCTGCCGGACTCTTCTTTGCGATAGCTGCTTACGACCCACTCGCTGAGGAATTTGTCGGGGTCGGCGAGGGCGGACTTGGGGATGACGAATTCGGTCTGGCCGGCGTTGGTTTTGATGAGGTTCAGGCCGAACTGGTAATCCTTGAATAGCTCACGGCAAACGTCAGTGACGGATTTGTCTGCATGCTGGGCGCGCTCGACGATCTCTTCGATGGCGTCGGGTTCCAGACGCATCCGCAGATTGTGTTTCTCCTCGAACCGTCGCTCGAAGTCGTGCACGAGCTGGCGAATCAACTCGCGCTGCTCGTACGCCGGCTCGTTCAAGATACGTTGCAGTTCGGCTTCGGGATTCTCCACGAGCGGTCGGGTGACGACAAACTGCCGCACCTTGGAGGACGGCAACTCAAACTTGAATTCACGCAGCCCGCGTTCACAGACAGTGAGCAACCCGCGCGCGCCGGTGTTTTCGAGAGCCGCCTTCTCGGAGATCGCGTGCAGACCTTCGTCCGAAAAAATCACGTCGATGCCGAACGCGCGGAAGCTGGACTCATATTGTTTGACGACTGAACCCTCGCTTTGCTTGAGGATGTTGTAGAGATCTTCGACGGCCAGTTTGTCGAGAACCACGCGCACGGGCAGGCGGCCGATGAACTCCGGCTCGAAACCGAACTTCACGAAGTCCTCCGTCTGCCCGCTCCGATGCAGCTCCGCCTCGCTGACGGTTTCCGCGAGGTGGCCGCCGAATCCGATATGCGACTGGCGGATGCGGCGGCGGATAATCTCGAGCATCTGGTCGAAAGCGCCACTGACGATGAACAGGATATGCTTGGTGTTGATCGTCTCGCGTTTGACCTTGCCGCGGCGCTGGTACTCGAACGCGGCCTGTAATTGCGCCTGAATATCGGTCGGCGAGCGCAGCGGGACTTCGGTTTCCTCCATCAACTTGAGCAAATTCGTCTGGACGCCGCGGCCGCTCACGTCGCGCCCGATGATATTGGAGGGCGTGGCGATCTTGTCGACCTCGTCGAGGTACACGATGCCGTATTTCGCGAGGTTCACATCGCCATCGGCGCGTTGGATGAGTTCGCGCACGAGATCTTCGACGTCGCCGCCGACGTAGCCCGTTTCGCTGAACTTCGTGGCGTCGGCTTTCACAAACGGCACGCCGATCAGGTCGGCAATCGTCTTGATGAGATACGTCTTGCCGACACCCGTCGGGCCGATGAGCAGGACGTTCTGCTTCACGTAATCGCGGAGTTCCTCGCCTTGCTCGGCGGCTTTGACGTGGTTGTAGTGATCGCACACGGCGATGGCGAGCGCCTTCTTGGCGTCCTCCTGTCGGATGACGAAGCGGTCGAGGTGCGCCTTCACGTCTTTGGGCTTGAGATGGAAGTCGAACTCGATGGCCTTGCGCTGCGAATCGTCCACCGGCGAGGACGTCTCCGCCCGCTCGGTTTGCGGCGAGGCGAAAACGACGCGGTCGCCAAACTCCTTCTTCATGAACTCCGAGAGTTTGCTCTGAATCTCTTCCGGCGATGGCAATGGTTGGTCCGCACTCATGTCAGGTGATAATGTAGCTCACCTCGCTTCCTTTTCAACGCCGGGCGCGAGGGAGGCCATAAATTGGGCGATGTTGTCGGATTTCCCGATGACGACCAGATCGTCGCCGGCCGCCAGGCGCTTGCCGGGTTCAGGCATTTCCGTGATGCCGCGGCCCGTGACCGGGTCGCGGCGCTTGATGGCGAGGATGTGGACGCCGTAGCGGGAGCGCGGCGCGAGTTCCGCCAACGTGCGGCCGTCTAGGTGCGCCGGCAATTCCGCCGTCCGCAGTTCGAAACCCTCGGGCAACTCGACGAACATATCGCGTGTTTCGTCTGCTTCGTGCACGATGAACCGGGCGAGCCGTTGTCGCTTGCGCAGGATTTCCTGGCTGTATACACCGAGCAGATCGCGTTTGGAAATCCAACCAATCAGCTTGCGATCGGTGGAATTGTCGATGACAGGGAGGCGTTCGGCATTTTCGCGCCAGAAGATGTCCATTACGTCGGCAAGGTTCTGGCGCGGCGTGACGAATTGGAAGGAGTCATCAACCAGATCGTCGGCAATGACGGATGACAGCGATTCAGCCTGATGCAGCATGTTCTTCATGGAGTGGAGACGGATCGCCCCGAGAAACTTGCCGGCGCTGTTCGCGACGTAGAGATTGCTATAGGGCTCCTTGAGAAACTGTTCGACGACCATGGGGAAGGGGACCGAATGACTGATGGCCGACACGTCGTCGTGCATGATGTCCTCGACGCGCACCGACTGCATGACGCCGGCCTCCACTCCCGTCGGCAGGACGATGCCGCCCCGCTGCAGGGACTCTTCGTCCAGCGAGCGGCCCTTGAACAAGCGCGTGGTGAAATGGCTGATGATGCAAACGAACATCAACGGGAGCACGATCTGGTAGTTGTTGGTCTGCTCGAAGATCATCATGATGGCCGTCAGCGGCGCGTGCGTCATGCCCGCCAGCACACCGCCCATGCCCACCAACGCATACGCGCCATGCTCGGCGGTAACATTGGGAAACAGCAGGTGCACCCCGTAGCCGAACGAGCCACCGAGCAACGCGCCGACCATCAGCGACGGCGTGAACAATCCGCCGGCGCCGCCCGACCCAAAGGTCAGCGACGAAGCGATCATTTTTATGGGAACCAATGAGAGGAGCATCATGATCGGGATCTGTTCGTGCAGCGTCAGGTTCACCGTTTCAAAACCGTTGCCGAAAACGTGGGGCCACCACACGCCGATGGCTCCCACCAACAACATCCCGAGGGCGGGCTTAAGCCAGTTAGGGAGCGGAAGTTTCTCGAACAAGTCTTGCGAGCCGAACAGCGCGCGCACAAACAACAGGGAGATCACGCCGGCCAAGAGCCCCAACACGAGATAGGGAAACAATTCCCACGCGGACACCAGTTCGTAGTGGGGAACTTCAAAGCGCGGCAGACTGCCCGTGCAACTACGAAACACCAGCGTGGAAATGACCGACACCACGACGACCGGTCCGAGCACTTCGAGCGCGAAATTGCCCATGAGAATCTCCAGCGCGAAGAGCGAGCCGCCGATCGGGGCGTTATACACGGCCGCCAGCGCCGCCGCCGCCGAGGCGCAAACCAGCACGCGAAGTTGCTGGGACGAAAGCCGAAAGCGGCGTCCCATCCAGGAACCAATGGCGCTGGCCAACAAGGCCATCGCGCCTTCGCGTCCGAGCGAACCACCGGTGGAAATCGTGACGATCGCCGCCCAATCGCGTGGCAGCGTTTGCCGCAAAGAGAGGTATCCGCCCTTGAGTGAGACCGCTTGCATGATGGTGGTCACGCCGCCGCCGCGGGTCTGAACGCGGAAAAACCAGCCCATCAGTCCGACGAGCAGCCCGCCGCCCAGTGGGATCAGGAGCCGCAAAAGCCAGGGTTTGTCCCACGCTGCAGAAAGGAGATTCTGGCCGCTGCCCCAGAATAGATTCTGCAGGAAAGAGATCACATGGGCCGTCGCCACGCTCGTGAAACCGACCACCACCCCCACGATGGGCAGGAGCACGAGAAAAGCGCCTTCACCCGGCGAACGCTTGCCCAGTTGCGCCGAGAGCAACGCCTGGAACTTGTTGCCAATTGGCCGAACCCGTTGCAGCCATGCTTGCATCCAAGACAGCTAGTAACAAATTGCGCGGGTCTGGTCAAACTGTGCGCGCATAAAACCTTGCAATTGGAAAATAATGAGCGACAATATCATTTGGCGTGTCTGACTAACAAGGAGGTCTGGCGTGCCGATGACGACCGAAGATTGGTTCGGTTGCGACACTCAGAACGAAGAGAGAGAGGAGGATTCAGGCAAGATGACGCAGCAAGGTCTAACGTCCGAACAAATCGCCGCTCGCGCCTACCAGCTCTATCTCGAACGGGGTCGCACCAACGGGTACGATCTCGATGATTGGTTGCAGGCGGAGTACGAATTGAGGCAACTGCCCGTGCGTAAGCTCGCCGAGATGGAACCGCCCCCGGCACCGCGAGGAAAGAGCAGGGCGAAGTCCCTCATCGAACTTGTCCGCGCGGCGATGTATTGAACCGGCCAGGCCCGGCAACTCGGCGATGGATGTGAGGGGGAAAAGGGCAGGCAAAGAGACAGCGGCGCGGCTTAGCTGCTACCTCGTGAGCCGCGCGTGAGTTCGCATGAATCGTGCAACCCGTTTCGCATCCACTGGCTTCGACCATACACCGTCCACTTTGAAGTGCGACCCGATGATGAATCCATCGGCCACCGCATAGTACTTCGCGAGGTTTGGAGCCGTCACACCTGAGCCGAGATAGATCGACAGCCGGCAATGTTCCCTGGCCGCGCGGATGTCGGCCAGCGTCGGCGGATCGCCCGTCACCGAACCCGTGATGATCACCGCGTCGCCGCGCATGAATTCCACCGCCGCCGCCGTTTCGCCAATGCCGACATCGGCCGTGATCGCGTGCGAACTGTGTTTCTTCTTCACGTCGGCCCAGACTTGGACGCGGTCCGCCCCGATTTGTCTTCGGTAGCGGAGCAGGGGAGCGGCGGACGATTGGATGAAACCTTCATCCGCGACGTGGGCAAAGGCGAATCCTTCGACGCGAATGAAATCCAACCGAGCCGCGTGCGCGACGGCCATGGCTTCGGTATTGGCGCCCGCCAAGACTTGCACGCCACACGGCAGCCGGCTCGCTTCCTTCACGGCCCGCGCGACGACAGCCATGACCGAAACGATTTCGGGGCCGACCTTGCCGCGCAAGTACGGCGTGTCGTGCATGTTCTCGAGCATGATGCCGTGTACGCCCGCCTCGCGGTACGTCTTTGCTTCGCGCACAGCCAGGGCTTCGATCGCGCGCACGCCTTGCCGGCTGGCGGGCGTGGCGGGCAGCGCTTCGAGATGAATCATGGCGATGACTGGTTTGGCGGACGAGAAGAGCGAGTTCTTCGCAGGCATAGTGGATGAATTATAGCGGGCCGACGCGCCAAGCCAAGCGTGTTGATGGAGCGAGTTCTCTCTTGTGAGCGCCGCCGCAACATGGTTTGCTTTTCGGGATGTCTGCGCGGGCAACCATACAGGCCAACACCGAGACCGACTGGACGGTGATCCGCCGCCTGTTGGCGCTGAGTTGGCGCTATCGCAGGGAATGTATCAAGGTGTTTGTCTACCAGCTGATTCTGGTCGTGATGGGATTGGGCGGCTTGGGATTGACGGGCTTGGGCATCGATTACGTTCGCTACCAGGTCCAACCAGGCGTGAACCCGCCGCACTGGCCGTTGCGGTTCGTGCCGCCCGCAACCTGGACGCCGATGAACGTCCTCATGGCGATTGCCGCCGTGATGCTGGCTTTGGCAATGCTGCGGGCGCTGCTCACGTATGCCAGCAGCGTCGCGGTCGCCGTGCTCATGGAGCGGTACATCGTCGTGGAGATGCGCGCGAGTGTCTACGAAAAGCTCCAGCGGCTCAGCTTCCGTTTCTACGACGCGAACGAGACGGGTTCGATCATCAATCGGGTCACGGGCGATTCGCGGGCGGTCGCGAATTTCGTCAACAACGTGCTGATCCAAGGGGTCATCATGGTGCTGTTGCTGGTCACGTACATTTCGTTCATGTTGGTGGTCCATGCGAAGCTGGCGCTGGCGTGCCTGGCGACGGTGCCGTTGCTGTGGGTGATTGCGGCCGCGTTCTCGCGCGCGGTGCAGCCCGGGTACGCCCGCAACCGCGAGTTGGTGGACCGCATGATTCTGCACGTGGCGGAGACGGCGGAGGGGATCCAGACGATCAAGGGTTTCGCCCGCGAACGGGAGCAGTTTCAGATCTTTGAAGCCAGCAACGAAGCCGTGCGGGTGCAGCAGCAGAACATTTTCTGGCGCGTGAGCCTGTTCGTGCCCGGCACGGGAATGCTCACGCTGATCAATATCACCGTGCTTCTGGCCTACGGCGGGCATCTGGTCATCACGGGCGAGTTGGCGCTCGGCACGGGGATGGTCGTGTTCGCCGCACTGCTGCAGCAATTCTCCGCGCAAGTCTTGAACATCACCCAGATTGCCAACACCATCCAGCAAAGCCTCGTGGGAGCGCGGCGCGTGTTCGAAGTGCTCGACGCGCCCATCGAGATTGTCAGCCCGCCGGACGCAACCCCGCTGCCCCGCGCCCGGGGCGCCATCCGCTTCGAGAACGTGAGCTTTGGGTACAACGGCACCGAGAATCCCGAACTGCAGGACATCACTTTCGACGCGAGTCCCGGCGAGTGCATCGCCATCCTCGGCCCGACAGGCTCGGGGAAGACGACGCTGTTGAGCCTGATCCCGCGTTTCTACGACCCGCAACGCGGGCGCGTGCTCATCGATGGCATCGACGTGCGGCGCATCGACCTCGATGATCTCCGGCGAAACGTCGGCCTGGTGTTTCAGGAGAGTTTTCTCTTCAGCAACACCGTCGCCGCCAATATCGCGTTTGGGCATCCGAACGCGACTCGCGAAGAAATCGAGCGGGCGGCCACAATCGCCGCGGCGCACGAGTTCATCAGCACCCTGCCCAAAGGGTACGACACGTTGCTCGGGGAGGGCGGGAAGGATTTGTCGGGTGGCCAACGCCAGCGCCTCGCCATCGCCCGCGCGCTGTTGCTCGACCCCGCCATCCTGTTGCTCGATGACCCAACCGCGGCGGTCGATCCCGAAACGGAAAAGGAAATCCTCGAGGCGATCGAGAACGCGATGCGCGGTCGCACCACCTTCATTGTCGCCAACCGGATGAGCACGTTGCGGCGCGCTCACCGCATCCTCGTGTTGGAAGACGGCCGGATCGTGCAGGCCGGCACGCACGACGAGTTGATGCGCCGCCACGGGGCGTATCGTCGCACGGCGGAACTGCAGTTTGCCATTTCATGAAAACGGCGCTGACACAGATTCGTCGCGAAGACGTCGAGGAGGTGACAAACCAGCGGCCGCTGGAGTTGGCGCTGATCTGGCGGATGTTTCGCTACACGAAACCGCACGCACGCCGACGCAATTGCCTGTTGGCGCTGGTGATCATGCGGTCGATCCAACTGCCGCTGTTGGCGTGGACCATCGGCTCGGTCATCAACGGGCCGATCACGCATCACGACACGCCCGGGGTCATGTGGGGCGCGGCGGGGTATCTGGCGCTGGCGGCGGTGACGCAATTCTGCTTTCACTTCCGGCAACGGCTGGCGCTGGAATTGGGCGAATCGGTCATCCAGGATTTGCGACGTGACATTTTTCTGCATCTGCTGCGGATGCCGATGAGCTTTTACAATCGGACAAAACTCGGGCGCATCATCAGCCGGTACACGTCGGATGCGGAAGCGATGCGCGTCGGCTGGCAGGACGTGTTTTTCATCAGTGCCGTGCAAGCCGGGCAGATGGTTGTCTCGGCGTTGCTGATGTTGTGGTACGACTGGGTGTTGTTCCTGGTCGTGCTGGCCATGGCGCCGATACTGGGCGCGTTGAATTACCGGTTCCGCCGCACGCTGAGCCGCGCGAACCGCCAAGTGCAGGAAAGCTGGGGCCGCGTGACGGCGACCCTGGCCGAATCGGTCACGGGCATCCGCGTGACGCAGGGATTCGTGCGGCAGGAGGTGAACGCCGGCCTGTTTACCGATCTCATCATGGATCACTCGGTGTACAACCTCGGCGTGGCCCGGGCCTCGGGCATGTTTCTGCCGATGCTGGAACTGAACAGCCAGACGTTCATGGCGGCGTTGATGGTGATCGGCGGGTATCGCGTCTTGAATCCCGGCATCCACATGGACGTCGGCAACCTCATCCAGTTCTTCTTTCTGGCAAACATGTTCTTCAGTTCGGTCCAGCCCATCGGCCTGCAATACACCCAGGCGCTCACCGCGATGGCGGGCGCCGAGCGCGTGTTCCGCCTCCTCGATTCCCCGCCGGATTGGGAGGAACCGCCGACCGCCCGCGAATTGCCGCGCATCCACGGACGCGTCGAGTTCCGCAACGTGATCTTCAGCTACGGGGCGGACCGTCCCGCGCTCAACGACATGAGTTTCGTCGCCGAGCCCGGCCAGACGGTGGCGCTCGTCGGCCACACGGGCAGCGGCAAAAGTTCCATGATCAATCTCATCGCGAAATTCTATCTCCCGCAGCAAGGCGAGGTGCTCATCGACGGTTTCGATACCCGCGGCATCCATGGCGACTCCCTCCATCGCCAGATGGGAATCGTGAGCCAGCAGAACTTCCTGTTCACCGGCACGGTCATGGAAAACATCCGCTTCGCCCGACCGACGGCGACGGACGAGGAGGTCGTCGATGCCGTTCGCAAGCTCGATTTTCTGGACGTGATCGGTTCGCTCGCGGCGGGGTTTGCGACGCCGGTGGGCGAACACGGCGCGAATCTCTCGCTCGGCCAACGGCAGCTTGTCTGCTTCGCGCGCGCCATGCTGGCCGACCCGCGCATCTTGATTCTGGACGAAGCGACGAGTTCCGTGGACGCCGTGACCGAAGCAAGAATCCAACGCGCGCTCACGGCGCTGTTGCAAGGCCGCACAAGTTTTGTCGTCGCCCACCGGCTCAGCACGATCCGCCACGCGGACCTCGTGCTCGTGCTCGCTCACGGAAAAATCGTGGAGCGGGGGACGCACCACCAACTCCTCGCCGCCAACGGGCCGTACGCCGAGATGTACCGCCAGTTCGTTAGAAGCTGATGCGTACGACCCGGAACCGGATTGTAGGGCTGGATGCCCGAGTCCGACGAGGGAGCCGAGTCCGACGAGACGCCACACGCGGTACTCCCGTGGCAATCCAGCCGAATGCGACGACCCAACACCAACGCCACAGTTACGCGACCTCCAAGACTGTTTTTGCCCCGCACTGCGGCACCGAAGAGCGGGGCAAATTGGGTTCGTTTTGTGTTCGTTTCGGTCAAGAAACCACCCTCCCAACGCTGTTTTCCAGCATTTATACCCCGTTTTTTTCCTCTTTTCTGCAAAACGAACCCAACTCGCATTTTTCCCAACGTATTCATTTCAAAACACTTCCACATTTTTCAGTTGGGTTCGTTTGGTAAAAACACTCTTTCTTATAGAGAGTCCCCCCTGCCAACGCCTCTTTGGGTAGGGCGCGGTGGCCCACCGCGCCGCCCTCGGTGTAGCCACGGCTCTGCGAGCCGTGTGCCGTGTTCACCGGCAACTTGGTGTAGCGTGCGCTCTCTAGCGCATCCGGGTGGTCGTTGTAGCGTGCGAGCCGAGCGGGAGCGAGCGAGTGCAACCGAGCCACACACCGCCTTGTCCTTTTCAAAGAACCGTACTTATCATACCACCCCCGGCTCACCCCGTCTAGCAATAATATCGATTGCCGATAATCACCGCAATCCCCTCCTTTGAGGGAAACAAGGGGTGGGTACCCTAAGAAAATGCGATTTTACTAAGAGACTGCCGCTCTCCGCGTGCCGCAGGACGACCAACTGCGCTTCACGCCGCGGGACCAACCACCACCACACCGAACCGTTCAGACCGCCTCCCCGCGTTGAACGATTTGCGAAACCTTGCATTTTGAACTTCCGAAGGCTGCCGTTGCGCCGTCGGCAAATCTTCGGCGCGTCTCTCGTCGGACTCGGTTGACGACGCTCACGCCCGTTCGCGTCGCCCTTCGGGTGCCGCAACGACACG
>Ga0187861_10000971_pt1 | contig 31290 bp, 27 predicted proteins | sample June2016WEW_10_1_3_FD_132986 | JGI IMG/M metagenome (GOLD analysis project Ga0187861, IMG submission 132986) | Peatland microbial communities from SPRUCE experiment site at the Marcell Experimental Forest, Minnesota, USA - June2016WEW_10_100 | ecosystem: Environmental > Terrestrial > Soil >...
CGAGGCGCACCACAACTTGGGGACTGCCCTCTCTCAAGCTGGCAGGGTTCAAGAAGCCATTGTGCAGTTCGACCAGGCGCTACGGATCAGGCCCGATTACGCTGAGGCGCACAACAACCTCGCGAATGCCCTGACGCAATCGGGCAGGATACCAGAAGCGATAGAGCATCTGGAGCAGGCCCTGCGGATCAAGCCGGGTTTCGCCGAGGCGCACTACAATCTGGGGCTGGCACTGTCGCGTATCGGCAAGATTCAGGATGCGATTGGACACTACGAACAGGCGTTACGAATCCAACCCGATTCCCCCGAGGCGCACTGCAACTTGGGGAATGCCTTGGCCCGACTGGGCAGACTGCCGGAAGCGATGGGACATTGGGAGCAAGCGCTGCGGAGCAAACCCGATTACGCCGAGGCGGAGAATAATCTAGCGTGGCTACTCGCGACGCTTGCGCCGACGGACGGCGGCGACCCGGTTCGGGCGGTGACTCTGGCCGAGCGGGCTTGCGAACTCACCAACAATCAAGTGGCAGGGTATCTCGACACCCTGGCCGCCGCCTACGCAGCGGCCGGGCGATTCAATGACGCCATCGCCACCGCCCAGAACGCCATCGGATTGGCCAAGTCTGCCCACCAACCACAGGTAGTCAAGGAGATCGAACTCCACTTGGAACTGTATCGTGCCGGACGCCCCTACCGCCAGTCCATTGACGTGGCAAGCCCGCACAGCCCGTGAGGCAGGCTTCTACCACCGCTTGCAGGCGGTGCGGTAACTTTCCACGTTTCGCTTCAACTCGCGGACGCTGTCGCCGCCGAACTTATCGAGCAGCGCCTTCGCCAGCTCGAACGCCACCACCGCTTCGCCAATGACCGCCGCTGCAGGCGTGGCACAGACGTCGGAGCGTTCCACCGTGGCCTTCACTTCCTGCCCCGTCTGGATATCCACCGAGCGCATCGGCTTCATCAGCGTGGACAACGGTTTCATGGCGACGCGGACGACAACGGGTTGGCCGTTGGTCATGCCGCCTTCGATACCGCCCGCATTATTGCCCGCGCGTGTCAGGACACCTTCCTGCGCGGGCAGAATCTCATCGTGGACCTGTGATCCGAATCGTCGCGCCGCTTCAAACCCAAGCCCGACCTCGACGCCTTTCATGGCTTGGATGCTCATCAAGGCGCGCGCGAGGTTCGCATCGAGTTTCCGGTCCCACTGCACGTGGCTTCCAAGACCGATCGGAAGGCCGATGGCGACCACTTCGAACACGCCGCCCAGCGTATCGCCTTGTCCCTTGGCGGCATCGACGGCCTCGATCATCTTTTTCTCCGCTTCGGGATCGGCGCAACGTACTTCACTCGCCTCACTCCGTTCACGGATTTGCGCAAACGTCAGGCCGTCCGTCTTCGCTTGCACGGTGCCAAGGCTGACGATGTGGCCGACGATGTCGACGCCGACTTCGGCCAGCAGAAGTTTGCAGACGCCGCCAACGGCCACGCGCACCGTTGTTTCCCGCGCGCTGGAACGTTCGAGAATGTCGCGGGCGTCCTCGCGGTCATATTTTATAAGGCCTGCAAGGTCAGCGTGGCCGGGCCGTGGTTTCGTGACCGCCGGCAACTCGTTAATCTTGAAATCCCGGTTCCTGACCATCACCGTAACCGGCGAACCGATGGTCTCGTCGCGGCGCACGCCCGAAAGCACCTCGGCTTGATCAGCCTCGAGCTTCATGCGGCCACCGCGCCCGTAGCCTTGCTGGCGACGGGCAAGATCGCGGTTGATGGCGGCAAGGTCGACCTTGAGACCGGCCGGCATCCCTTCCAGAATCCCGACCAGGCATTGGCCGTGGGATTCGCCCGCCGTGAAATAACGCAATTGTGGCATGGCTTATCCTCTGCTGAACACGATTGTCAGGATGTCCTTCATGTTTCCCAAGTACCCGGCGATAATAGCAAGAAGTCGGTCTTGTGCAAAGACCCAGACAACCGCCCCCAATGCGATGTATGGCCCATACGGGATTCGGCTTTGGAAATCCTTTTTTCCGACAGCGATGAGCGTCAGGCTCACAATCGAGCCCGCCGCCGCCGACAGGAAAACCGAAAACATTGTTGCCTGCCAACCAAGGAATGCGCCAATGGCCGCCAGCAGTTTCACGTCTCCCATACCCATCGCTTCCCGTGGAAGGATGACTTGGCTGGTCGTCGCCTCGATGGGACCGAGATCCGCCAACGGATACTCTACACCGTCCACCGTGATCGTATTCTCTCGCACGATTGCTTTCACGTTGTGGAACTCCTTGTCGGCAAATCTCAGGGTTGTCGCGATAAACCGAATCTTGTCCGATTCACGAGAGAACAAATCAGACAAAGGAATCTCCTCGTCGGGTAGCTTCAACTTGCCATCGGCAATCGTGATGGTTGTATCCGGCGGCAGTTTCACATGGTATCTCCCAAACAAGAGCTTGCCCATCTCTGCGATCATGTACAGCATGATGCCGCCCGCGAGGATGCCCGCCAGCGACCTCAGCGTTGCGAGTCCGTTCGATTGCGTGTGTTGTAGGGAAGGGACGGCGATGGAAATCAGAAACCCGACGACTACGCCACCCTGCGTGAGTTCGTTGGGAATGATGTAGTGTTCGAAGTCGATAAACGAACCCGCAATGAGCCCCGCCAGCAGCAGCCAGTAGATCGGGCACAGCACCGAATGGGAATCTTTAAAGCTTACCCAAATTAGCAAAAACAAAACCGCGGTCAATAGTTCGACCAGAAAATACCGGGGGCTGATGCCGGCGCCACAATGGCGACATTTCCTGCCCAAGGCGAGATAACTGACGAGCGGGATGTTATCGATCCAGCGGATGCGTTGATTGCAGTGCGGACAATGGGAGGGCGGAGTGACGATCGATTGATCGAGGGGCATCCGGTGGATGCATACGTTGAGAAAGCTGCCGATCACGGCCCCAAACACGAACACGACGCAGTCGAGATAAAGTTGCAACCCGGTCACGATTTGTCCCCATAGACGGCGGCACGAAGGGCCCGCCGCATGACCGCCAGCGGCGCTTTCCGTTTCGTCCAAATCTCGAACGACTTGGCGCCCTGATGCAGCAGCATGCCCAGTCCGTTCGCTACTTGTGCTCCCGCGCCTCCGGCAATCTGCAGGAGTTCCGTCTCCACGGGACGATAGATCGTGTCATACACGCGCAGGCGCGACGAGAACAGGTCGGCGCCCAGTCCGAGCGAATCGCCGTCCTTCAATCCCACCGACGTGGCGTTCACCACCAGGTCGACTTCGTGAATCACCCGGCGAATCTCGTCGGCCGTGAGTGCGAGTGACAAAAACTCGCTTTTCGTATTACGAATCTCGCGAGCGATAGGCTCGATTTTGGCCGGCGTGCGATTGGCGACAATGACCCGGGCCGCGCCGTCGAGCGCGCATTTCACGGCAATCCCCCGCCCAGCTCCACCCGCACCCAGCACCAGGACTCGCTTGCCCCGCAGCGATAGGTTGAACTCTTCCTTGATTGCCCTGAGAAAGCCGTATCCGTCGGTGTTGAACCCGTGCAGCTTGCCCTTCTCCATGGCGACCGTGTTGACCGCTCCAAGTTTGCGGGCTTCGGCGTCGATTTCGTCCACGCAATCCAGGGCGAGTATCTTGTGCGGGACGGTCAGGTTGATGCCCGCCAGGCCCATGTCGCGGGCGCCCTGCAGCGCCGCACGCAGGGTTTGCGGATCCACGTGGAAGGCGAGATACGCCCAGTTCATCTTGAGCGCCTCGAAGGCGGCATTGTGCATCGCGGGTGACGCCGTGTGCTTGATGGGCGCCCCGAATACACCGACCAGTGTCGTTGAACCGTCAATGTGCATGAAAATCGTAATCAGTCTGATTGCGCGAACCGCTCGTCATTGCGTGTGAGCGGCGATTATAGAGCAGCGATGAGGCCGTTGAGAAGCTCAAGAATTGGCTTCGGGTAGACGCCAAGCGCAATTACGGCCAACGCAACGAGGCCCAGCGTGACGTTAAGATACGTGGGGGTGATGATGCGACCTTGGTCTGAAGCATCCGTGACGTAAATGTGTTTGAGAAGGATGAGATAGTAGTACAGGGACACGGCGCTCATGACGATGCCGAGGATCACGAGCCACAGCAGACCGAAATGTTGCGCGTCCGCTTGGACTGCGGAAGCGAACAGGTAGAACTTGCCGAAGAACCCGCCCAGCGGCGGAATCCCCGCCAGCGACAGCACGAAAATCAACATAAGCAGCGATAGAAACGGCGCACGTTTCGCCATCCCATGGAAGTTCTGCATCTCATCACCGCCGGCGCGACTGGACAAGGCGGCGACAACGCCGAACGCGCCGAGATTCGTCAGCGCGTACACGATGAGGTAGAACAACACCGCCGTGGCGCCCATTCTCGAGGCGGCGACGAACCCGATGAAGATATAGCCGGCGTGCGCGATGCTGGAGTACGCCAACATCCGCTTCACGTTGTGTTGCACGATGGCTGCGCAGTTGCCCAGCACCATGCTCAACGCCCCCGTGATGGCTAGCAACATCACCCAGCCCGAAGCGAAATGACCCCAAAACGCCGAGCCCTCCATACCCGCAAAACCGACGAACAGCACCTTCAAGAGGATAAAGAAACTGGCGACTTTGGCGCCCGTCGCGATGTAAGCGGTGACCGGTGTCGGCGCGCCTTCATACGCGTCGGGCGCCCACAGGTGGAACGGGACAACGGCCACTTTGAATCCGAAGCCGATGATGGCGAACAGCAACCCCGTCGCCAGCAACGGGCTCATCGCCATGCCTGCAGAGGCTTTCACGGCCTCACGGATGCCGAGCAAACTGGTTGCACCCGTGGTGCCAAATATGTAGCTCAAGCCGAACAGTAGAAACGCTGACGACATCGCGCCGAACATGAAGTATTTGACCGCCGCCTCCTGCGAGCGCAGTTCGCCTTTGTGGAACGCGGTCAGGATGTAGAGTGAGATGCTCGTTAGTTCCAAGGCGACGAAGATGGTCAGCAATTCCTCCGCGCTGATCAGCAGCATCATCCCGATCGCGCCGAAGAGCAACACCGCGAAATACTCACCAACATGACGACCCAAGTCGTAGTCCATCGAAATCAACACCGTCAGCACCGCCAGCACTATGATCACGAGCTTGAAGAAGACGATCAAATCATCGACTGCCAGCGTGCCGCCCAGTAGCACGGTTCGCGGATGATAGAAGTGCTGACACAGCGGAATGATCGATAGCAGCAGGCCAACGATGGCTGCCATACCGACCTTCTCCCTCCGTGTCGGCGGATCGGCGCGACGCAGCCATGCCAGGTCCAACGTCAGCACCGCCAAAGCGGTCACGGCCAGCACAGCCTCCGCACTCAGCGCCTTGAAGACCTCGAAATAGGACACGGGCGTCATGGTGCACCCCGCAGGAATATCTCCACGTTCGCCTTGATCATGTTGAGCATGATCGATGGACACAGACCGACAATCACCAGTAACGTCATCAAGATCAGGGCCGCGACAATTTCCGGCACCGATATCGGCGGTAGATTCCAGCGCGAGTCCCCTTCCCCTTCGTGTCCGGGACCGTGAGAAGAAGTGGCATTGCCGCCGACATGCTCTTCCTCGGCAAAGAACACCTTATGAATCGCGTTGAGAATGTAGGCCACCGTGAGCAGGATGCCGACACCAGCCCCGACGGTGAGCCATGGACTCATGGAGAATGCGCCGATGAGCACCTGGATTTCCGCAACGAACCCGCTGAAGCCCGGCATCCCCATCGACGCCGCGCCGGCAATCACGAACGTCACGCACGCGAATGGAATCACCCTGGCCAGTCCGCCCAGTTCATCCAACTGCCGCGTGTGCGTGCGGTCGTACACCATGCGACCGACGACGGCAAACAGCAGGCTGGCGACAATGCCATGGGAAAACATCTGGAGGATTGCCCCGGACATGCCGATGAGGTTGAGCGTGGCGAGACCCAGCAGCACGAAGCCCATGTGGCTGACGCTGGAGTAACCGATGATGAATTTAAAATCCTTCTGCACCAACGCCACGGCTGCTCCGTACACAATTCCAATGACCGCGATCCACGCGATCCACCATCTCCAGTATTCGAGGCCTTGGGGGAAGAGCATCATGGCGCCGCGCAGACAGCCGTAAGCCCCCAGTTTCATGACCACGCCGGCCAGCAACATGGAAGCGGCGGTGGGCGCGGCCACGTGGCCCGTTGGCGCCCACGTGTGAAACGGCCACATGCCCGCCAGGACCGCAAAGCCGACAAAGATAAGCGGGAACACCCAGATTTGGACGTCGCGCGTAATCGGGTGCTTGACGAGTTCGAGGATATCGAAGGTTTGTCCGCCCGCGCTGAAGAACATGGCGAGAATGCCGATGAACACCAGCGCGCTGCCGACAAACGAGTACATCACCAGCTTCATCGCGCCGTACTCCTTGCGGGTGGAACCCCAGATCGCGATGATGAAGTACTTGGGAATGATCGCCAGTTCGTAGAACACGAACAGCAGAAACAAATCCATCGCCAAAAACACGCCGTACACGCTCGCGATCAGCGTCAGGAAGAACGCGAAGAATTCCTTGACGCGATTCTCAATGTTCCAGCTAAAGAGAATCCCCGTGACGCACACGAAGCCGTTCAACACAACGAGCGGGAAGTTGATGCCGTCCACCGCGAGATGGTAGTGGACGCCGAGCGCCGGGATCCACACGACGTTGACGATTTGCTGGAAGCCATCGCGCAGGGCGCCGTGCGCGCTGACCTCGGCGTTCACCCACGCGTTGTAATCAAAGTAGTTCTTCAGGGCGACGAGCAGGGCTCCCACACCGGTTGCCAGTGCGACCCAGCGGATGAGCGTCTTCGAGTCGCGGGGTAACAACAGGACGACGCCCGCGCCGAGGAACGTCAGATAAATTGTCCAGTCAACCTGCATGATGTTGTCAATGGGCCCAGGCCGTCATGGTCTCGGGCACTCTCTCGAACAAATGAACCAGTTGCACCACGGCCGTATTCGAAACGTTGATGAGGGCGGCGGGATAAATGCCAATCCAAAACATGAAAAACATCAACACGGCGCCGATGAAGATTTCGCGGGCTGTCATATCGGACAGGCCCTTCCATTTTTCGTTGAGCGGCCCGAAGCCCACCTTGTGTATCATACCCAGGAGAAACACGGCGGTGATGACCAGACCGATCGTGGCCAGCGACGTGACGAGCGTGACGACGGGGAACGAGCCTTTGAACACGAGAAACTCGCCCACGAACCCGTTGAGCCCCGGCAAACCCAGCGACGAGAACATGGAGATGCCGAGCACGCCCGCATAAATCGGCATGATCTTGCGCAGTCCGCCGTATTCTTCCAGCTTGCGCGTGTGCGTACGCTCATAAATGACCCCGACGAGGAAGAACAGCGCCGCCGAACTGATGCCGTGGTTAAACATCTGCAGCACGGCGCCGTTGAGCGCCGCGGCCTTTTCATTCACGATGTCAGCCACCGTTGGCGCGGACGCGACCGTGGCGAAAATGCCCAGCATCGCGTAACCCATGTGGTTGACCGAGGAGTACGCCACAAGCCGTTTGAAATCCGTCTGGGCCAGCGCGGCGTATGCCCCAAAGACGATGCTCGCCAACGCCAGCAGCAGCAGCACATTCACGTGCGCCTGCACCTGGTCAGGAAAAATCGGCAGGATGACTCGCAGGAAGCCGTACACACCCATTTTCAGCAGAATGGCCGCCAGCACCATCGAAGCGCCGGTCGGCGCCTGCGTGTGCGCGTCCGGCAGCCACGTGTGGAACGGCCAGATCGGCACCTTGATGGCGAACCCGAGAAACGCGCCCCAGAACAGCAGCGAGCCGAGGCCGGCCGCATTGAGGTGGAGGCCGGTCCGCCCGTTAATGTTTCCCACCAACGCGGCAATCGCGGCGGCCAACTCGTGTGACGGCGACGTTGCCATCCGCCGCAATTCCACAAAGTCGAACGTATTCGTCGCGAGATAGAGGAACGCGAACGCCAGCAGCATCGTGACGCTGCCCACCAACGTATAGATAAAGAACTTGAATGAGGCGTAACTCCGGTCCTCGGCGCCCCAAATCTTGATGAGGAAATACATCGGGATCAGGCCCAGTTCCCAGAAGATGAACCAATGAAAGAAATTGAGCGCCGTAAAGACGCCGAACAGGCCCGTCTGCAGCAACAAAAACAGGACGAAGAACAACTTCACGTCGCGGTCTTGTTTCCAATGCGTCAGCAACGCCAGCGGAGTGATGATGGCCGTCAGCAAGACCATGGTCATGCTCAAGCCGTCAACGGCAAGGTGGTAATCGATGTTCAGAGCCGCTATCCACGGCCAGCGCTCTTCAAACATCAGTCCGCCGTTGGGATCGAACCAGCTCCAGACGTAAAGCGTCAACAACAAGGAGAAGATGCTGAAGGCCAGTGCGAGCAGTTTGATGGCCCGGTCGCTTCCTTTTGGCGCCAACAAGATCAACAGCGCGCCGAGCAATGGCGTAAACGTGATCAGCGACAATATGGGGAATGAGAGTTGGCTCATGTGAAGAAGTAGATCAGCAACAGGATGGCAGCCCCCAGGCTCAACACGCGAAAATAGTTCTGCACTCGACCGCTTTGCAGTTTCGCCAGCGTCTTTCCGCCCAGCCGGACACTCTCGCAACTCGAGTCGAAGCCGCCGTTGATAAAGAACTCGTCGCCCAGCCAGCGGAAGAGTTGCGATACGCCCCAAAAACTCCAGGCAATCGCGTGCAGGATGCCGTCCACCACCAGTTTGTCGAACAGGCGGAGGAAGACGCCGCACACGGCCGTAAAGCGGATGATGGTCACCTCGTACAATTCGTCGATATACCACTTGCGATTGAGGACCGTGAATAACACGCCGAGACTTGCCGAAAGCGGATCTTCCTCGGTCGCGTGCTCCATCGTCCTGCGTCCATAGATCAGCCAGCCCAGCAGGATTCCCAGCGCACCGACCGCGACCGATGAACCCATTACGAGCGCTTTGCCTTCCGGAGCTTCGCCTCCTTCGACCCCAAGATACTGTCCGTACTGTTGACTGAAAAAGCCAAGCCCGATGGCAAACGCGCTCAACACGACGAGTGGCAACCACATATTCCATGAAACCTCGTGCGGCTCGCCGCCATGATGACCAGACCCATGATCGTCGGGCGTGTCGTGGTCGGCGTGACCGTGGCCATGATCAGGTTGACCGCCGCGCCATTTGCCGGCGAACACCATGAACATCTGCCGCGTCATGTAGAAGGCGGTCAGGAACGCCGCAAACGTTGCCAATCCCCAAGCCACCTTACTGCGGCGGAATGTTTCGAGCAGCACTTCGTCCTTCGAGAAAAACCCCGCGAACGGCGGCACACCACAGAGCGCCAGCATGCCGATGAGATAACACCAGAATGTGATCGGCATGTACTTCTTCAGCCCACCCATTTTCCGCATGTCCTGCTCGTGATGTGTGCCGATGATGACGCAGCCTGAGCCGAGGAACAGCAACGCCTTGAAGAAGGCGTGCGTCAGCAGATGGAATTGTCCCGCCGCCAGGCTGCCGGCGCCGAGCGCCATCACCATGAACCCAAGTTGCGAACACGTCGAATAAGCCAACACGCGTTTGATGTCGAATTGCGCGACCGCAATCGTGGCCGAGAACACTGCCGTGAAGCAGCCAACCCACATCACGAAATCCATGACCCAATTTCCCGGTTCGGCAGTGAACAGCGGAAACATGCGGCCCACCATGAACACGCCCGCGGCCACCATCGTGGCGGCATGAATGAGCGCGCTGACGGGCGTCGGGCCTTCCATCGCGTCCGGCAACCAGACGTGCAGCGGGAATTGCGCGCTCTTGCCCAGAGCGCCGATGAAGAGAAGGAACGCGATCGTGCTCGCGGCGGACAATCCCCACCAGCCAGCCAGGTGGGCCAGCGCGCCTGCCTGCTCCAGCGCGCCGGTATGGTCTGCGGTGTACAGGTTCAACGTGCCCGTCTTCCAATACAGCATCAAGATGCCGAGAAAGAAACCGACGTCGCCGATACGCGTCGTGATGAAGGCCTTTTTCATTGCCGCTGCCGCCGCCGGCTTGAAATACCAGAAGCCGATGAGCAGGTAGCTGCACAAACCGACCAGTTCCCAGCAGATGTACAACAGCAGCAGGTTGTTCGACACAACCAAGCCGAGCATCGACGCCGCGAACAACGACTGGAAGCAGAAAAAGCGTGTGAAATTATCGTCTTCCGCCATGTACCCGGTCGCATTCACGAAAATCCAGAACCCGACGAACGCGACCATCACGGCCATGCCCGCCGTCAGCGGGTCGAGGAGAAGGCCCATGTCGAGATGCGTATTGCCGAACTGAAACCACGTGAAGTTAAAGAAGGCCCGTTCGACTTCGTGATGTTCAGTGCCGAGGGTCGCCAGAAACGCGCGCACGGCCAGGATGCAGGACGCGCCCATCGCGACGATGCAGAGGCCCGCCGACAACTTGCGCTGGCCTCGGGGAAGCAACGACTGGATCGCCGCCGCCACGAGCGGGAACAGCGGAATCAACCACTGTTGTTGTGCCAGATGTTGTAGGGCCGCGTGATCCATCCTATCCCTTCAAACTCGCCATTTCATCGACGTCCACCGACTTGTAGTGCCGGTACACCGCGATCACCAACGCCAGGCCGATGGCCGACTCGGCCGCCGCGATGGAAATCGCGAAAATGGCAAACATCTGGGCGGTCACCGAGGTGAAATACTTGTAATGCCAGAACGCGATCAAGTTCAAAATACCCGCGTTGAACATGATCTCGATGCCGATCAACACGATGATCGCGTTCTTGCGCGACAGCGCGCCGCACAGGCCAATGGCGAACAGGAACGCGGACAGCATCAAATAATGATCGAGCGGAATGTTCATCGCTTGCGAATGACCTCCTCCAGCGCGATGACCACCGCGCCGATCAACGCCGCGGTCAGCAACACGGCCATTGCCTCAAACGGCACGACCCAGTCCGCAACGAGCGCCTTGCCGATTTCGACCACCGAGGTTTCTGCCGCGCCAACGGGCAACAGTTGCGCCAGCGCGTCCTTGCGAATGATGGCCCACAGCAAGCCCGCAATGATGACCGCCGTGCCCATGCCGGCCCACCATTTGCCGCCAAGCACCTCGCGCGGCCCTTCATCGCCCGTGACGTGCCGCGTCAGCATGATCGCAAACAGCATCAACACGGCCACCGCGCCGATGTAAATGAGGATTTGGACGGCGCCGATAAAGTCCGCGTGCATCAGGAAGTAGTGCCCGGCGATGCCGAGAAAGAACAGGATCAGCGACAAGACGCAGTGAATGAGATTGCGCAACGTGATCGCGAAGATGGCGCCGAGCACTGTGATTACGGAAAGAATCCAGAAGATGGTTTCCATGATGGGTCTCAGGAGGCGTAACGGTAGGTGCGCGGTTTGACGTTTTCGGTGGCCGCAAGCTTCGTGAGAACCATGAACCAAATGACGAGCCACAAGGTCGTCACGACCCACGCCAGCGGTCGAAAGGTCAGGTAATGCCAGAAGCCGACTGCGACGATGTTGACGATCGCCATCGGCAACAGGACTTTCCAGGCGAAGCCCATCAACTGGTCGACACGCACCCGCGGCCAGGTGCCGCGAATCCAGATGTTCAGCACAATCATGCACCCGAGTTTCAGGAAGAACCAAAACATCGAGAGCAACCCACCGAAGATACCGGGGCCACTGCCGGGGCCGTTGTAACCGCCGAGAAACATCGTGACGGTGATGCCCGCCATCGCGATGGAGGCGAGGTATTCGCCCATTTGAAAGAGCGCGAATTTGAACCCGCTGTATTCCGTGTGATAACCCGCGATGATCTCGGATTCGGCTTCGGGAATATCAAACGGCGTGCGGGCCGATTCCGCCATCGCGCCGATGGTGAAGAGGACGAAGCCGACAAATCCCCACGGTTGGAACACGAACCACCTCGTGACGTTGAGGATTCCCCCACTCTGCGCCTTCGCAATCGCCACGGTGGAGAGCGAGCCGACAGCCATCACCACGGCCACGGCCGCGAGCACCATCGGGACTTCGTAGGAAACGACCTGCGCCACCGCGCGCATCGCGCCGAGGAGCGAGAACTTGTTGCGGGACGCCCAACCGCCCATGAACAGCGCCAGCACGCTCGCCGTGCTGATGGCGAACGCGAACAAAATGCCGATGTTGAGATCCACCGGTATCAATCCCGCCCCAATCGGCACCACCGCGAACAGCAACACCGACGGGATCACAGCGATGACCGGCGCGAGGAAATGGACGAATTTATCGGCGCGCCGCGGCACGATGTCCTCTTTAATGAGCAGTTTTAAGCCGTCGGCAATTGGTTGCAGGATGCCCCAGCGGCCAACGCGATTCGGGCCGAAGCGGTTTTGGATGCGACCGAGCGCCTTGCGTTCGACCAGCGTCGTGTAGGCGAAAATGCCGGGGAACACGCTGAGAATGAAAAGAATGGGGATGGCGATGGACACCCACAGCAGCACGCTGTCAGGCGCATTCGCGAACCAGATACGCAATTGTTGATGAATTGTTTCCAACTAGTGAATCCCCCCACCCCCAAAGCCCGCTCGTTATAGAAAAACACCGAACGGCTGTCAAACTCCCCACCCTGTCTACACCTTCCCTGACCCTTCCATCAGCCTCTTCAGCATGTTTTCCGTTTCTGCTTCTCCTGGCAGGCATAACGACAAATCAGTTTCAGTGCCGGCGGCGATGGCATCGGCGTAACCGCGGCAATCGTATCCGCACGCGTGGCAATCCGTCTGCGCCATCGCGGCCATCAGCAAGTCGGCCAGCGGCTTGTTCTTCGCCAGATCGAGGCGTTGTTGCATTCCCAGCGCTGGATCGTGCCATGGCCAATTGCCCGCAGGCGCTGAGCCGGCGACCGGTGCGGCTGGCTGCCCGGCGGCGGGCGTCGCCGCCGTGGACGCAACCCCCACGGGAGCCGTCACCAGGAATTTGCCAAGCCATTCCCGTTGCTCCGGTGTGAACGGGGCGTCTTCGGGAATCGTGATCTTCGCCGCCGCAGGCGCCGGCTTTGGCGCGGGCGCAGCCGCGGGCTTGGGCGCTGCCGGCGCGGCTTTCTTCGCCTTCTTTTCCTTGTCGGCTTTGAGCTTGGCGTCGACCCTGGACGCCTCGGTGGGCTTGATCCGATTGTAATACTCGTTTGACTTCAGCAGATCGGGCAGATGCTCCACCAGTTCGTCAAAGCGCCCGTACTGCGACTTCTCGTAGTCGTTGTCCATCTTGATCGCGTCGAACGGGCAGACTTCCACGCAAATCTGGCACTGCATGCAGACGCTGATGTCGATGTCGAACACCTTCGGGCGCTGTTGCGGTTTGCCCTTCTCGTCGCGGTCCATGACGATGTAAATACATTGCGGCGGACACTCGACCTCGCAAATCTTGCAGGCCACGCAGCGCATCGTACCGACGGGGTCCTTGTCCTCGTCGAACACCAGGAACGGAAACGTGCGCGAGTTCTCGGGGACCTGAACGCGTTCCTCGGGGTACTGGACCGTCACGAGGCGTTCCCTGTCGAAATAACTGCCGACGAAGTTGCGGGCCGTGACGACCATGCCGTCGAACAAACCTTTACCGATAAAACCCATCAGCGGTCCACCTCTCCCAGTACGATGTCGATGCTGCCGAGGATGATCACCACGTCCGCCACCTTGTGTCCTAGGCACATGTCTTCGAGAGTGGTCAGGTTGATGAAGCTCGGCGGGCGCACATGATAGCGATACGGCTGCTTGCCGCCTTCATCCGAAACCAGATAAAACCCCAGTTCGCCTTTCGGCGCTTCGATGCGGCCGTAGCCGTCGCCGGGCGGGATTTTGAAGTTGCGCAGCTTCACTTCCGGGGCGATGTGTGGGCCTTGCGGGATGTCGCGCAACGCCTGCTGCAGGATCTTGATGCTCTCGCGCATCTCGAGCACCCGGACGTAATAGCGGTCATACACATCGCCGGCGTCGCCCACGGGGACGCGGAAATCGAAGCGGCCATAGACGCCGTAGTTGTCCACTTTGCGCACGTCATACTCGACACCGCTGGCACGGGCCATCGGACCGGTGATGCTGGCGTTGATGGCGAGTTCCTTGGGCAGAACGCCGATACGCTGGGTGCGCATGAGCAGGACTTCGTTGGTGGTGAGCAATTTCTCAAACTCATCGAGGAACCGCGGATAGCGCGCGACGATGTCCTTCGCAGCCGCGAGGTCGTTCTCCGTCATATTCACGCGGACGCCGCCGAACCGCATGTAATTGCACATCATGCGCGAGCCGCTCACGGCTTCAAACACGTCGAGAATCCGCTCCCGCTCGCGGAACGCGTACAGCAACGGCGTGCCCCACGCGCCGAGGTCCTGCAACATGAAACCGATGACGCACGTATGATTCTGCAGACGCGTCAACTCCGACATGATGACCCGGATGTAGTCCGCGCGCTCGGGGACCTTGATGCCCGTGAGCTTCTCGACGGCCAACGCGTACGCCCAGTTGTTGGTCATGGAGCAGAAATAGTCGAGGCGGTCGGTATAAGGCATCGAACCGAGCCAGACCATCCGCTCGGCGAGTTGTTCGTGATTGCGATGCAGGTAGCCCATGACCGGCTTGAGCGCGACGACCGTCTCGCCGTCCAGCGTGCAATCCATGCGAAACACCCCGTGCGTGCTCGGATGCTGCGGCCCGATGGAGACTTCCAGCGTCTGCGTCTCAATCAAACCTTCCGACCCCGGCGTCAGGGTGTAGCGCTTCTCTTCGGTGAGCGGCTGGATCATTTCTTCTTCGCCTTTTCCTTCTCCAGTTCTTCACGCGCGGTGGGCGGCGTGATTCCGCCCTCCTGGATGGCACGATCCAGCGTTTCGTCATGGGGCGTCGGTTCCCACTCGTAATCCGGGGGCGGGACGTAATCCTTGCGCATCGGATGGTCGGTAAACTCGTCCCACATCAGGATGCGCCGCAAATCGGGATGGCCGTCGAACTTCACGCCGAACAAATCGTACGCTTCGCGTTCCTGAAACTCGCAGCCGCGCCACAGCGGGGTGAGCGACGGTACGCGGCACAGGTCGATTTCACGCGGGGCGCGCACCTTGAGCACGAGCGGCCCGTGCTTTTGCGCGACGGAATACAAATGATAGACGACCTCGATGCAGCCGGGTTTGTCGGCTTTTGCCGGGTAATCGACGGCGGTCACGCACGAACAGAAATCCATCTGGAAACGGGGATCTTCCTTGAAAAACTTCGCGACCCCATAGATGTGCTCGCGATCCACCAGCAACGCGGGTTGTTGGGCGGCCGGCGTCGAGTTGATGATCTCAACTTTCGCACCGGACATGGCCTGCGCGGCGACCTCCTTGATTTTTTCGATGGCTTCCATCAGGCCTTTTTCACCTCGTCCAAGGTCACGTCGCGGTAATGGCGGGGCGGTTCCCACAGGTCACGGTTGGCCGGCGGCTGCAAATCGTGTTCGCCGAAGGCCGGGATCGGGTATTCAGAGGCGGCATTTTTATCATACCAGCGCGGCCGCTGTTCTTTGTCGAGATGCTGATTCGCGATCTTGCGCTGGAGCGTCATGATCGCATGAATCAAGGCCTCGGGACGCGGCGGGCAGCCGGGAATATGCACGTCCACGGGAACAAAGCGGTCGATGCCCTTGAGCACGTTGTAGCCGTCCTTGAACGGTCCGCCCGAAATGGCGCAGGCGCCCATGGCGATGCAGTACTTCGGTTCGGGCATCTGGTTGTAGAGGCGGGCGACCTGGGGGGCCATTTTCTTCGTGACGGTGCCGGCGACGATCATCAAATCGGCTTGGCGCGGGGTGGCCCGGAAGACTTCCGCGCCGAACCGCGCGAGGTCGTAGCGGGAGGCGGCGCTGGCGATCATTTCGATGGCGCAACAAGCCAGACCGAACTGCAGCGGCCAAATCGAGGATTTGCGGCCCCAATTGTACAACTGCTCGAACGGGAGAATGAACACCCCCTGCTTTTGTAGTTCGCTCTTTAAACCTTCGTCGACAGCCATCTTATTTCCAATCCAATGCGCCCTTGGCCCAGGCGTACACGAGGCCTTCCACCAGGAGCGCCACGAAAATCATCATCGCGATAAACGCGCCGAAGCTCAGTCCCCCAAACGCCACGGCCCACGGGTACAGAAACACTGTTTCCACGGCAAAAATCACGTACATCAGCGCGTAGATGTAGTAGCCCACTCGGAACTGCACCCACGCATCGCCCTTGGAGGTCAGGCCGCACTCGTAGATGTCGTTTTTCGTCGGTGTCGGACGGCGCGGGGCGAGCAGACGCGCGAGGATCAGCGGCGCCAGTGGAAAGGCCACCGCGACCAGCAGGAACACGACGACAAACAAGTACTGAGTTATGTACGAATCTTTCATGCGATCGACCAAAAAAGCACCACCAGCTCCGCGACCTAGTTCCAAATTTCACAATGTACGTAACAGGATTGCCGAACCTTGTCAAGTGGGTGTCCGCCACTCACTTGCAGCTAGAACAGCACGCGTGTTTAAGGCTCGTTCCGGGCACAAGATTCGGCGCTGATAGAGCACCGCTACAGGGCAAACAGTTGGCCCAGACTGTGCTAAATTATCTCAAACAGATGAACCGATTGCGTACAACGATGATGGCGGTTGTCGCCTGCCTGTCAGCGGCGGGTTGCACGTCCTATCAGGCTTCCGGCTCACCGCGCGCGGCGCTGCCGTTGCCGCCCGAAATCCAGCAGTACTACGCGTATGGATCAAACGCGGTATCGGCGAGCGTGACGATGGTCGAGGAGCACCCGGCGTTTTCCGTCAAGGAGGTCACCCTTTCAGTCACCGGCAGTCGCTGGCCAATCCGCATCCTGTGGTTTGCGCCCAAGACTTCCGAACGGCGTCCGCTCATTTTGATCTCCCCCATCCGAGGCAGCGACACCGTCGTGGTGGACGGTTGCGCGAGGGCGTTTGCCGGCAGCGGTTATCACGCCGCCATCATCAAACGCGCCCGGTTCGATTTCGATCCCACCGGGCCGCTCACACAAGTCGAGGACTCACTGCGCACTGCGGTTATCCGCCACCGCGAAGCGTTGGATTGGCTGGTCAGGCAACCCGTCGTGGACCTCGACCGCGTCGCCGCGTTCGGGATCAGTTACGGTGCCATCGTTAGCAGCATCTTGGCCGCCGTGGAACCGCGCGTGAAGATTTGCGTCTTGGATCTGGCCGGCGGACCGCTCCCGGGCGTGATGGAGTCGTCCGAGGAACACAGTCTGCGCCGGAGTTGGGTGCGCAGCCGTGACAGCCACGACCTGACCAACAAGGAACTTTACCACGCCCTCGGTGACGTCATCCGCACGGACCCGGTCAAGCTGGCGCCGTATGTCGCGCGCGACAAGGTATTGATGCTGATCGCGCGGTTTGACAGTTCCGTCCCCACCCGCTACCAGATCAAACTCTGGCAGGCCTTGGGAAAACCGCGCGCGGACTTCGTCCCGCTCGGGCATTACACGTCCATTTTGGCACTCCCCGTCCATCGCCTCAGCGTCATGAGGTTCTTCGAGGACAATTTCGAGCGACCCGTGCTGAAGCCCGCCCAGACGGCGACCCAAGCTAGGAATTGACCCAATCTTCGGGTAGAAACCTTCCTCTTCTACTTGAGGCGGCGGAATTTGGTGACGGCTTGCTGGAATAGGTGGCTGTCGGACAGCGGGATGCTCAGGGCGCAATTCTGGAGCGTGTCCTTGCTGAGGATGAAGCATTTTTCCCGGCTGACCATGATACCGACGAGCTTGCCGTCGGGCGTCACGACGTAATCCCCGATATCGCCGCGAACGGCGGGATTCTCGAACCAGGCGGCGACACCGCGCAGGGCGCGTTGGACGACCAAGTAGCGCGGATCAGTCAAATCGGGGGACATATCGACCTCGAAACTGAGCCCGGCGGCGGTACTCTTAAAGATGTGGAGTTTGCGTTGGTCGGTTTGGAGGGGCGCGTCAGGCCCGGCCAATTCCAAGGTGGTCAAACCGGGAACCGGGCGAGTGATTTCAATGGCCACGACTTGTGGGTTGGCGCCCAAGGCGCAGGCGGGGGCCGTGAGCGCGGTGGATGACGGCATGTCCCCCACTTTGTCGGCGGTGTACTTCAGTTGAGTGATCTCGCCGCCATCGCCCAACCCCCACCAGGCAAAACCGAGGGTCTGGGAATTCGCGATGATAAACGAGCGTCCGTCCACATTCACTACAGGAGGATAGGCCGCCCGGTTGAAATGATAGGAGTTGAAGGCCCGAGACTCCCCGGTGTCGCGCGTGGTGATGGCGACCTGCAGTTCGAGCCGCGCGCCCTTGACGGCCTTGTAGGGGCCCGGCCCGCGAGCCTTGATGGATTCGATCTGGTCGCCGAGTTTCGCGGTTTGCCGGCGCAACGCTTCCTGGCCGGATTGAATGGCGCTCAAGCTTTGGTTAATTTGGTCGTTTGAGCCCCCTTTGATGAGCGTGTCGAGGCGCGACTGAAGGTCCTGCTGCCCCTTGGCGACATCATTGACCGCTTGCACAAGGCTGCCCTTCTCGTCGCCATTGAGGCCGGCCTGCAACCCTTTGACATCCCCCGCCATGGCGGCGAGGCTGTCCTGCATCACTTGTTGATCATCGTGGACGCCGGCCACGCTTTTTTGAATGGTTCCGGGCAGGGTGTGCGCGAACGTATCGAGTTGCGCCAGGGTCGAAGTCATTTCCTGTTGACCCTTGGCGACATCGGTGAGTTGTGATTCCACGCGGACCTGGGACGCGCGCACTTCCTGGCTGAGCGTGCTGATGGTCGCCTGCTGGCTGGTGACCGTCTGGCCCAACTGCTGGGCGTGCTGTTCGAGCTGGGCCTTTTCCTGTTGGAGTTTGCTCTGCTGGGACTGCAACCCGTTCATTTCGGTTTGAAGTTTGGCCACTCTCTCCTTGGCGGCTTCCCCTTCCTGTTGCAGCTTCTGTTTCTCGGCACTGGCGCGGGCGAGTTGCGTTTCCACGCTGGACAACGCCTGCTCGGTCTGCGCCTTGGCTTGTTCGACCCGCGCTTTTTCCTCCGATACGGCTTTCAGGTTGGCTTCCCGTTCGGCGAGGGTGGCGGTGGTCTCGGTGAGACGGCCACGGAGTTGCTCGTTTTCGGTGGTGGACGCATTGAGCTTGGTGAGGAGCGCCTGCTGCTCGTAATCGCGGTTCCATTCCTCCTGCTGGGCCTGCATGGACGCGGTGGAGAATGCTTCATGAACGCGGGCCTTGGAAGACGAGGAAGTGGCGAACTGCGTCTGCTTGCCGCCCGTGCCGATGACGAACATCAACAGCGAGCAGACCAGGAAATCCAGCATCACGATCAGGACCGACGTCTTCATGATCTTGGGTTCCTCACTTCATTTGAATGAGGCGCTCCTTCAAGGGGTACAGATACCGGATGCGCAGCGACACGGCCGACAGAATGCCCACGACGGTGGACGTGTAGGCAAACAGACGGCTCATCCCGGCGTTCAATGCGATGAGGATGAGCGCGATAACCGTCAACGCCAAGCCCATAAACAACGGTAGATCCAGAAACACGTCGAGATTCTCCAGCCTCTTCAGGCGCAGTTGAGCGGTCGCGTTCTCGTCGTCCTCGACCTGGCGAATCTTGCCTCTCACCAAGAACCAAACGACCGCATGCACCACCAGGGAGAACAGCACAACTATTCCCGACACGAATGCGCTGTCCGCCCCTTCCGCAACGGCGGAGGCCACGGATTCACCCGTTGCGGTCGCGGTCGCGGACGCTTCGACGGCGGGGCGCACGGCCAGCGAGAGTAGATAAACCAGAATGCTCAATATCAGGCCCACGGCCAGCGCGGAGAGCGCGAAATGGAACACCGTTGGGGCGGCAACGGGGCTGCCGGGCCGGGCGATGAGCTTTTCCAAATACCGGCCCGGCACGACCACCAAAACCAACATGCCGCAGAGAATGGCGATCAGCGCATACTTCACTGCCGACACGCCGGTGCCGTACTGATACCGCAGCGATTGATAGTTTTCCTGAAGCGAACTCAAGGCTGTGGGATGCGCCTTGGTGACTCTCGCCAGACTCTGGGGCGTCAAGTCCGGGTGTTCGGTCACGAATTTCAGCCCGGCGGCTCCCTTGCCGATGGCGGCGTACAGCAAGTCCAGCCCTTTGGGGCCCTGGCTCATGATGAGGTCGATGCAGGCGGAGGCAGCCGGTCGCCCTTCGCGAGCGGCGACGGCGAGGATCTGGCCAAAGCGTTTCGACGCGGCAGGCGTCAGCGACGCCATTTTGGTGAGCACCTTCAACTGGTCGGGGCTGTCGGCCTGGCGGAGAATCGTCTCAAACTCGCCCCACGTGCGGCAGTGCCGGGCCAGTTCGAACATCGGCATGAAATTGTCCTTGAATTTTTCCACGGCGAGCGCGGATTTCGGGTCGGCTTGCATGAGGCCCAGCATCTGGCGGAGTTGCTTGGTCAGCGAGTCGTTGATGGCGCCGGCGCGGCGCGCGGCCTTGGCGAGCATGATGGCGCCGTCGGCGGGCGGGAACACGTTGGCCATGACGAGGATGTTGTTGAGCGCCGCCGTGAAGTCGTCCTGATACCCTTCAAACCCGCCCTGTTTCGCCACGTCGGCAATCTCGCCGTACAAGGCCGCATCGGCCACGGTGGTGCCGGCGAGGTTCTCGAATGAATTTCCCCCGGCCAACGCGGCGGCCCAGCCGGTCGCTTTCAATCGGCTGGCGGGAGTGTTCTCGCTGGCGAGTTGCGTGAAGACCCTTTGGCGGCCTTCGACCGCCTTGGGTTTGTCCGGCAGATCGTTCTCGATGGGATAATCCAGCAGCAGCAACGCCGAGCCGCTGCGCCCGACCGCCCATTCCGCTTCGGCCAGGTGCATGACGCTGACATCGGGCAATCGCTGGAATTGCGCGATGGGCGTATCCAGAGGGGAATCGGCAAGCTGGACCACGGCGATGAGTGCCCCAAATAGCAGCACTCCCAAACAGAACTTTAGTGCTTTCATGCTCTACCTCGATTCACACTGCCTCCTTTTCCGAATCGTCCGCTGAAGCAACGATTATGGTCAACCCCACCAATATTCATTTCTCCGCGCCAAGAAGCAACCGTTATTTACGGGAATTTTTGGACTGGGCGGGAAATCATCCACGGGGTGGCTACGGCAGGTTGATATCGATGCGGTAGAACTTGGCTTGATTCGTCGCGCCGAGGTCGGTGACCGTCACCTCGTTGACGTTGGTTTGCGGGCCGCTGAAGCCGCTCAGGTTCGTGTACACAGTGCTGACAAGATTGGTCATGAATTGGACGGTATACGTCCGTCCGCCCGCTATCGGATGGAAGATCAGGTTCTTCTGGCTTGGTTGTCCGGCCACGCTGGCGATCTTCAACACAAAGATCGACGCCGGATTCGTTGGGTCGAGGCCGGCCACGTACTTGAACAGGTTGTTCTGTCCGGTGCCATCGACGTCGGCAGTCGGCGCGGCGTTGGGATTGTTCAAGCCGAAGTATTGCACCTGCCACCAATCCGGCAGCCCGTCGCCGGCGTAGCTGCCGTAATTGTCCGGGTCGCTATCGATGACCGCCACGAGGCCGGTGCCGGAGGCGCCCAAGTAGAAGCCGTTGAATGTGGCATTGGTCGTGGCGTACACCATCGAAGCTGTAGCGAGGCTGTTGCCATCGATCGAGGCCAGCGGGTAGATCGCGCTGGCCCACGCGATGTCACTGCCGACGAGAACGGACACGCTGCTGTCGTCCAAGATGGCCGTGGCGCTGAGTTGACCCGTGGCACCTTCATTGACCGTGTTCGGCGTGCTCGTCACGCTGACACTCACCACTTCTGCGAGTTGACCGATATAACCGTGCCTGGCTGTATCGCAAGCCGCGACGGAAATGCCGCCTATCCCTCCGACGCTGCCATCCATCGTATAGCTCGCGCTCGTTGTGCGTTTGCCGCCCGCGTCAAACGTGCGGTTGGCACTCGCACCCCCGGCCGCGCGGCTCGCGACCAGGACCATCACCATGGTGACGAACCGTCGAACATGTCTGTGCTCGCTCTTCATCTTCCGGCGCTCAGGGTTTTGCGTATAGATACGCAAAGGTCGTTGGCGGGTACGTATAGGTGTCGTTGAAAGCGGTGCTACCGACCGTGCCGCCAAACACGATCATTTCCTTGCCCGTCCACATTGCGGAGTGGCCTTGGCGGCCGGTTGGCACGGCGACAAGGGAAGTGGGCCGCCACGTGTCGGTCGCTACATCGTATTGTCCACCGTCGTTGAGGGAATTTCCTCCCCAGATGATCATTTTGTCGCCCGTCCACACCGCAGTGTGAAAGGAGCGTGCCGCCGGAGCCCCAACGGTTGACACAAGCATCCAAGCATTGGACGTCGGGTTGTAACTCGCTCCGGTATTCAGCGCCGTGCTGGCAGTCTGTCCTCCCCAAATCACCATGGCGCTGCCGGTCCAAACGGCAGTATGGCCAACTCGACCGGCAAACCCGGCGGGGACCGCAGGTAGCGCCGTCCAGGCATCTGATGAGGGGTTGTAGCGCGCCCCATCGGCCAGGTTGTTTCCTCCACCCCAAACGATCATGTCATTTCCCGTCCATACCGCCGCCTGGCCACCGCGGCTGGAAGGCGCGCCGCTGGTGGAGATACTTGTCCACGCGTCGGCTACTGGATCGTAAGATGCGCCATCGTTTGACGCGACGGAGTTGTGTCCGCCCCAGACGATCATATTCGTGCCCGTCCACACCGCGGTGTGATTGACACGAGCCCCCAAGGGACTCGCCGCCAAGACCGTCCAGGCATTACTTGCCGGGTTGTAGCGTGCCCCATCATTCAGGAGTGCGGTGCCATTGTTGGTTTGTCCTCCCCAAATAATCATCTCGGTGCCGGTCCACACGGCCGTATGGTTCATGCGACGGACCACCGGGGCGGCTGGTAATGGGGTCCAGGTGTTGGCCGCTGGATCATAGATCGCCCCATCGTTCCAGGTCACCGTTCCGCCGCTTTTGTCCAGTCCTCCGCCCCAGATGATCATTTTGTCGCCTGTCCACACGGCCGTATGGGAATAGCGGTTGGTCAGCGGGGTTTTGGCGTCGACTCGCCACACGTCGCCCACCGAGGTGATGCCAATCCTGACGTAGCCGGCGGAAACCAACGCGGAATTGTCATTGGTCGAGAACACGATCCCGCCACTGGCAACGCCGCTTAGGCCGCTCGCGTTGAGATTGGAGAGGGCCGCATCCGGGGCCAACTGCGCGCCGGTGATGGAGCCGGGCGCAATGTTGGCGGCGGTGAGTGCGTTGGAGGCGAGTTGCGTCGGGCCAATCGAACCATCCGGGACGCTGGCCGCCACCATCGCATATCCGACGGCTGCGAGGCGTTGGTCGGGGTTTAGCTGTTGGATGCCGTTGACGCCGTCGTTGAACCAGACGCGTAGCAGCACGTTGGAATTCGCGAAGACACTCGGCAGAATCGGGGTCATGTTGGAAACGGTCGTGTCCCCGAGCAGCACGGAGTACAACCCTTTGGTAACCGTCACCGAGACGGGGGCGGTGGGTTGGCCAATGGCGGTGCCGTCATTGCTCCAGTAATTGGTCGAGCCGCCGTGATTGACGAGCGCGAATTGGAACTGGCCCGTGCCATCGAAGTTCGTCCCACCGACAACGACGCGCCCCTGGTAATTGATGATCTGCGGCACCTGTGCGGACAATGACGGGAGGTAACTGATGAAATTGATTGCGGCAAACAACAGCACAAGATGACGACAAGGGAATTGCGGTTTCATATCCACTCGCTTCTCCTATTCCAGGTTACTAACTCGCTAGTGGCCCTTACTATCTTACAGCGCAGGCAGGATTGTCGAGCTAGAAAGCCTGTGTAACGTTAGTCTATGCCAACGTAATTACAGGTACATGGCTTCGGAGGCGACGGCGCGGTATTCGTGGAGGACGGTTTCGAAGGCGATGGCCTGGGTTTCGACGCGTTTGCTGAGGGCGAAGAGGTTCGGGGTCTCGATCGTGATGTCGAATGGTTCCGATGCGCCTTCGCAAAGCGGGCCGAGCGAGCCGGGGAATTTCTCGTTGATGATGCCGTTTTGGGCGGGATGACCGTCAATGATCGGGTCGATGTTGATCGGGATGATGCCGCTGGCTTGAAATAAGGCGGGCTTGGCCAGACGCTCGCTGAGCACGGCGCCCGTCGCGTAGGCGTAGATGCCGAAGGACTCGTAGTCGCTGTGTCCGCCGATGAATCCCGTGAACTCGTGGGCGCGCAACTCGCGTTCCATGACGGCCACCTCTTCTTCCTTGCTGTCGCGGAAGAATTCGCGGTTGAGGTCTTTGCCGGAACCGTTCTCGCGGGTCATGCGTTCGTATCCGACGGGGCTGACGCAAGGATAGATTGTCAGCGCGTAGGTGGAGGCGAGTTGCGGGCTGCGCGCAAAACGGCGCGCCAACTCCAGCGCGGCGAGAATGCCGTCGGGTTCGTCGCCATGCACGCCCGCTACGAGACAGATCGGGACCTGTACCGCATACGGCGAAGGAGATGGACGGTTGACGACCTTCAGGAACTCGTAGTCCTTCCCCGCGAACTTCAGAGTGCCGATTCCTTGGACATCGAAAACCTCGCCTTGTAGACCGCGGATGTCGGCGACGAGGGAGGCGTATTCCTTTTGGCGATTGGGACCGAGTGTGGCGAACGCGGTTTGGATTTTACTGGGGAAATCGTGGATGGTGAAGTTGAAGCAGCCATCGGCGAACATCTTCAGCACGCGCCACACTTCGTCGCGTTCCCCTTCCCCGATCATCAGTTCGACCTCGCGCACGACGACGGCGAACTGTTCTGGCGTCAATCTCGTCACCTGCGCATGGTTGCTGGAGAGTTTGCCGGGAGCAAGCCCCATTTACGCGGCTGTGCGGCTGCCAAGCCTACAAATTGACGTGGGCGCGGGGGTTTGTTAAACTGAGTTTGTGGCCGATACCCTTGTCATCAACGAGATATTTCACAGCATTCAGGGCGAGTCCTCGTTTGCGGGGTTGCCGTGCGCGTTCGTGAGGCTGACGGCGTGCAACCTGCGGTGCACGTGGTGCGACACGACGTATTCGTTTCACGAAGGCGCGCCGATGAAGGTCAGCGACGTGATCGTGAAGGTGCTCGAATACAATTGTCCGCTGGTGGAAATCACGGGTGGCGAACCGTTGTTGCAGCCGAACGTGTTCCCGCTGATGGCGCGGCTGTGCGATTTGGGCAAGCGGGTGTTGCTGGAGACGAGCGGTTCGGTGGACGTGTCGCGGGTGGACCCGCGCGTGATCAAGATCATGGATGTGAAGTGTCCCGGCAGCGGCGAGTGCGACAAGAACCTGTACGACAACATCCGTTTTCTCGACAAGAAGGATGAGGCGAAATTCGTCATCGCCGACCGCACGGACTACGATTGGGCGCGCCAGATGATGGCGGAGCATCAGTTGTCGAATCTGTGCACGGTGTTGTTTTCGCCCGTGTGGGGGAAGCTGCCGCTCAAAACACTTGCCGAATGGATTCTGGCGGATAAACTCGCCGTTCGCATGCAGACCCAGTGGCACAAACACATTTGGGGGCCGGAGACCCGGGGAGTATAACACCATGTCACTTCGCATGATCGTCAAGGCCGACCAAATCCGAGGTTGGATCGAGGACCGCCGCGGCACGCCGGCGCGACGCCGCAACACGGACGACGATCTCGCCGTGCTCTTCGACGGCGACAAACCCGAGCACGAGACTCTCAGCATCGATGAACTGGTCGAAGCGATGAAATTGAACCATCTCGTGCTGCTCGTCGATCAGGAACCCGACAAGACGTTTCACAAGTTTATCCAACACGGCTAGAGGACGGCCGTTGTTGTGAAAGACCTGCTGCCATCTCTCAAGACCAAGGTCCCCGGCCCGAAGTCGCGCGCGTTGGTCCGTGAGCTGCGCCGTTACGAATCGCGCAACATCACCTACATCTCCGACCATTGGCCCATCTTCTGGGAGCGGGCGGCGGGAGCGAACGTGTGGGACGTCGACGGCAATCGTTATATCGACCTGACGGCGGCGTTTGGCGTGGCCAGTGTCGGGCATGGGAATGCGCGCGTCGTGGCCGCGATCAAGGCGCAGGCGGGAAAGTTGTTGCATGCGATGGGCGACGTGCATCCGAACGAATTGAAGCTGAAGCTGGCGCGGGAGTTGGTGGCGTTGACATTTGGCCGATGGGAGAAATCAGAGGGTCGCGTGGTGTTCGCCAATTCGGGCGCGGAAGCGGTGGAGGCGGCGCTCAAGACGGCGGTGATACACACCAAGCGGCCCGGCGTGGTTGCCTTCGAGGGCGCGTATCATGGACTGACGTATGGCGCGCTCGATACGACGTGGCGCGCGGACTTCCGTTCGCCTTTCTCCAGCCAGCTTGGACATTTCACGGCGCATGTGCCGTTCGGACGGATGCCGGAGGTGTCGAACCTGCAAAACTTCGGCGCGGTGATTGTTGAGCCGATCCAGGGTCGCGGCGGCATCGTCGTGCCGTCGGACGATTTCCTACAAAAACTGCGGAAGTTCTGCGACAGCCATGGGCTCTTGCTGATCTTCGACGAGATTTATACGGGGTTCTGTCGGACGGGACGTTGGTTCGCGTGTGAACATTGGGGCGTGGTGCCGGATATTGTTTGCGTGGGGAAAGCGATGGGCGGCGGTTTCCCGATGTCGGCATGCATCGGGCGGGCGGACGTGATGGATAGCTGGCCCGAATCGAAAGGCGAAGCGATTCACACCAACACGTTTCTGGGCAATCCGTTGGGGTGCGCGGCGGCGCTGGCGTCCATCGGCGAGATGAAACGAATGAAGTTGGACGCGCGTAGTCGTGAACTGGGTGAATGGTTTTCGACGCGGCTGGCGCGAATTGGCAAGGTGCGCGGCAAAGGCCTAATGCTGGGGTTGGAAGTGGAAAGCGCGGTTCCGCTGGTGGAGAAACTTCTTCAACGCGGCATCCTCGCCTTGCCCGAAGGCAGCCGTAATGAAGTGCTCGGCCTCACTCCCCCGCTGGTGATCACGAAACGACAACTGGGTTTCTGCTTGGACGCGCTAACTACTTTTCTTTGAAGCCTTCCGCGTGAGGTAGTCGGCCAAGTCGTCCTGAGGTTCGGTTGACTTGAAGAAGATGTCGCCGCCTTTACGCTCTTCGCCGGGTGTCTGGTACTTGAACTCGTGCCAAGCGGCGTTGTCGTCTTTCAAATCGGAACCAACGCTCCAGATCACCCATTCTGAGCCTTCACGCCGGTATCGGAGCGGTTTGCCGTCGAACGGGTCGATAGGCACCAACGACAGGAGATCAGGGACGAGATCGGTGAGTTGCTCAGGAGGTTTGCCGTGTGTGAGTTCGTAGCGCCTGAGAGCGCACGCCGTAATGGTGGCTTGGAAATCCACGTCAGTTCGGACGGCTCGTCGCCCCGGTGTGTCAATAGGTGGCAGCATCATCGCCAGAAGGATTCTGGCAATTGGCCTATTCCACGCCCATGTCCACACGGGGCGACCCTCCAATGACCACTTGTGGAAGATTGCGTCACTATGACGCCTCCAAAACGGGTTCTTGGCGTCCTCAATCAACTCGCCGAAGGCAGCATCAGCCAAATGGTTGTAGTTTCTGGTTTGTGTCGTCATCCATAGCCCATTGGCTTGCGCGAACGTTTCCTTGCACATCTGCTTGGAGGAAAGCAACTCGTATCGCAACGTTTCATCGTAGGCCTGTCCACTGGTGCGCAACTGTTCCAGTTGTGATTGCACTTGGGCGATTGAGCGAGCGGACACCCCCTGCCCTCGGAGTGCGTAGCGGATGGCTTGGGTGCCTCTCGCGGTTGCCCCGTTGCCGATCAACAGGTCAAGAATCGGCCCTCCCTGCGTGCCGTCGCGGCCGAGTTTGACGACGGCGAGATAGTTCTGTAGAGCCTGATCCGTATTCCCTGCCCTCTCGGCAAACTTTCCTTCACAGATCAGAAGCCGTCCAAGCAAGCTCAGTTTGGTCCTATTCGTGGACGTATCTGGGGAATCGACCCAGGGCATCTGGCAGGAATTGATTGCGATGCCCTGGCGGACGAGATTGAGCGCCTCGCGGCAGTCGGCAATGGTGGGGCCGATGGCGAAGGTGTCGGTGTTTGTATCGCCAGCCAAGAGAGCGTCCATTTGAGAGGACGACTTATTGGTGTAGCTGCCCATTTGGTCGCAAGCCTTGAAGTAGAAGTATGCGGCGTTGTCGGGTTTAAGGTCGGTGAGAGCGAGCGGCGGATTCAGAGGGGTGAGGCGCACACCCTTGGGCGGTTTCGGGTAGGGTGTCAGACCCCACAACATACCGATCAACATGAGAACCAAGAAGAGTCCGATGAGCCAACAGACCCATTTGACAACGCGCTTCACGGGCCGCATTATGCGATTGCTGTTGGCGGAAAACCAGCTTCGAAACCACCGCAGGCTGAAGCCTGCGACTACGGGCGAAAGATACAGACATGGACAAAACCGCTGTGGAACTTCAACAACGCATTCTGGCGTTGATGGCGCGCGGGGTGGCGCAGGCGACGGCGGACGAGGAGTTTGATCGGCTGGCGCGGGACGTGTTTGCGTTTCAGCATCAGTGGTGCGCGCCGTATCGGGCGTATTGCGAACGGCTGAAGTTGGCTCCCCAAACTGTGGTGCACTGGAAGGAAATCCCCGCTGTGCCGACCAGCGCGTTCAAGGGTTTTGCGCTGGCGTGTTTCCCGGAGGCCGAAGCGGTTGCGGAATTTCACACGAGCGGGACGACGCGGGAATCTACTGGGAGACATTATCTTCGGACGCTGGAATTGTACGAGGCGGCGATTGTGCCGAATTTCGCGGCGCATCTTCTCCCGGACAAGGCGCGGATGCCGATGATGATACTGATGCCGTCGCCGCAGGAGGCGCCGCATTCGTCGTTGTCGCACATGATGGGGGTGGTGATGCGGGAATTTGGGGCGGACGGCAGCGCGTACTATGTCGAGAGAGGAGAATTACTGATTGAGAAACTGGTGCGCGATTTGAGCGAGGCGCAGCAGGACGGTCAGCCGGTGTTTTTGTTGGGGACGGCGTTTGCGTTTGTGCATTTGTTTGACCATCTCGCGCAGCAGAATTTGAAGTTTGAGTTTTCACCTGGCAGTCGGGCGATGGAAACGGGCGGATTCAAGGGGCGGTCGCGGGAGGTGTCGAAGGTGGACCTCTACGGGCTGTTTGAGCGGTTCCTGGGCATCCCGAAAGCGCGGGTCGTGAATGAATACGGGATGACGGAGTTGAGCACGCAGTTTTACGATGCGACGATGCGAACGGGACGGCGGACAGATTTGAAGACGGTCCCGCCGTGGGCGCGAGTGCTTGTCATCGACCCGACCAGCGGCAGGGAAGCGGCGGAGAATGAGGCCGGGTTGATCCGGGTGTTTGATCTGGCGAACGTGTGGAGCATGATGTGCGTGCAGACGGAAGATCTGGGCGTGTCGCGGGCGGGTGAGACCGGATTTGAAGTTCTCGGGCGTGCGGCAGGGGCGGAAGTGCGCGGGTGTTCGTTGAATGCGGAAAGTTTTGTGGTGGAATGAGCACCACGGTTCAGCAGATACGGGAGGCGGTTGGCCGGACTGGTGAGGCGCGGGAGCGGGTGCGGCAACATCGCAGCACGGACGCGGTCATCGCCGCGCTGGCGCAGGCCGCAAAGAATTGGCTCGATCCGAGCAGTCCGTGGCGGAAGCGGGCTGTCGAGCGAGCCCCGGCCGCGACGGGTTTTTCCGAAGCGATGGTGAGTGAAGCCGTCGATTTAACGTTTGGCGCGATCACGCGCGAGTCGCTCGGCGAACTTCTCGACGGCGAACTGGGCGATGAGCGCACCGGGCCGCGGTTGATTGTGCATTTTCTGGCGGGCAACGTTCCGGTGCCGGGCATTGCGAGCATCTGCCGCGGATTGTTGCTGCGTTCCGCGAATCTGGTGAAGGTGTCGTCGCGCGATCCTGTGTTTCCCGCGCTGTTCGTGGAATCGCTGCGCGAGGTGGATGCGGAACTGGCGGATTGCGTGGCGGTGCTCGATTGGCGGCGGGATGAGGTGGCGTTGACGCGGGCGGCGCTGGAGAGAGCTCAGGCGGTGATTGCGTACGGGGATGATGATACGATTTCGGCGTTGCAGCGGTTAGTCCCACGTTCGGCCAAGTTTTTCGGGTACGGTCACGGGATCAGCTTTGCCGTCGTCGGGAAGGAAGCGATGACCGAGGAGAATCTGCCGCAGTTGGCACAGGCGGCGGCGTTCGATGCCTCGGTGTACGATCAGCAGGGTTGTATGTCGCCGCATGTGTTCTACGTGGAGGAAGGCGGGCAGCTTGGTCCGCGCAAGTTTGCGGCGGCATTGGCCGAGGCGATGGCGGCGTACCAGGCGCGGGTGCCCCGGGGAAAACTCTCGGTGGAGGAAGCGGCGCAGATCGCCAAGCTTCGCGGCGCGTATGAATTCCGCGCGGCGTCGGACAAGAGCGTTGGCATTTGGGCGAGTGAGGCGGGGAACGACTGGCTGGTGATCTACGAAGACGAACCGATGTTCACTCCATCATGCCTGAACCGTGTGGTGTTCGTCAAACCGATCGAGCGACTGGAATCGGTTTTACCACTGGTGCGCCGCTTCGCTTCGAACCTCTCCACGGTGGGCGTCGCGCCGATGAACAAACGGGCTGCGGCATTCGCCGCCGAGCTTATCAAGATGGGTGTGCCTCGCGTGTGTCCGATTGGCCAGATGCAACGACCTGCCCTAAACGGACGGACGGCTTGAATCCGGCGGGGTCAGGGCAACAGCACGCGCACGCGGTAGTAGCGGGTGGTCGAGGGGGCCGGGATGGCGGAGTCGACCATGTTGGTGACGGCACCGGAGCCGTTGCCGCCGCTGAGAATGTTGGTCTGGCCAGTGTCCTGCCACCCGCCATTGGCGTAGTTGCCGTTGGCGTCACCGGTCGAGTAATCCAGCACATTCGTCCGTAACGCAATGCCCGGCGAATAGGTGTAATCGCCGCTGGGGCCGAGATAGGTGACGACGACGTTGGTATTGCCCGCCACCGGCTGTTGGACGATCCTGATGACGTGCAGGTACGCGGCCGGGTTGGTGGGGTTGAAGCCCGCCAGGAATTTGTTGGTATTGCTCATGCCGGTGCCGGTGGCATCCG
>Ga0187861_10000988_pt1 | contig 30980 bp, 22 predicted proteins | sample June2016WEW_10_1_3_FD_132986 | JGI IMG/M metagenome (GOLD analysis project Ga0187861, IMG submission 132986) | Peatland microbial communities from SPRUCE experiment site at the Marcell Experimental Forest, Minnesota, USA - June2016WEW_10_100 | ecosystem: Environmental > Terrestrial > Soil >...
GACACGGAGAAGGATCGCCGGGACAGCGACATCTGGATGGTCAGCTGGGATGGAACTCAGCAGGTTCAGCTGACGGCGACTTCGGATACCAGCGAAAGCATGCCGCGCTGGAGTCCTGACAATCGCTTCCTTGCCTTCCTCACCTCCCGCGGCGACGAGGAGCAGAAGAAAAAGGGATCGCAGGTGTGGTTGCTGAACCGGGCGGGCGGCGAAGCGCAGAGGCTCACCGACATCAAAGGCGGCGTCTCTGACTATGCCTGGTCGCCCGACGGCAAGCGCCTCGTCCTTGCCGTTAACGATCCAGATCCCAACGATGAGCCGGAGAAAATGGAAGGCTGGAAGCGCAAGACGCGTCCACCCATTGTCATCGACAGATACCATTTCAAACAGGACGGTGAGGGATATCTCGGACCGCTTCGTACGCATTTGTCGATCTTCGATGTGGAATCGAGGAAGGCGGAAGTCCTCACTTCGGGCCGTTTCGGCGAAGAGAGCCCTGCATGGTCACCCGATGGGCGTTCCATTGCTTTCGTGAGCAATCGCACTCAGGATCCTGACCGCAATGAAGATACAAACATCTATGTCGTCGAGGCGAAGCCCGCTGCTGAGCCACGCCAGCTGACGACGTTCTCCGGGCCGGACGATGGACGCCCGGCCTGGAGCGCCGACGGCAAATTCATCGCCTACGTTCAGGGAGATGAGGTGCGTTACTCAGCATACATGCAGTCCAAACTGGCGGTGGTGGCCGCTGCCGGAGGAGAGCCGCGCATTCTCACCGCCGTGCTGGACCGGGGCGTTTCGGGCCCGTTCCTGTGGAGCCCGGATGGCCGGAACATTCTGTTCACCGTCGCCGATGACAGAATTACGTATCTCGCGCGCATGCCGGTCACAGGGGGCACGGTCGAAAGGCTTACAACCGGCGGCAGGATCATTTCGAGCGCCTCGCGGCGCGATGAAAACTCATTTGCGCTGCTGTCAGCCACGGCAGACGAACCCCCCGAGGTGTATGCGTTTGAAAACGGCAAGCTGCGGCGGCTCACGCATCAGAATGATGTGCTGTTTGCCGAGCTTCAGCTGGGTACGACTGAGGACTTTACGTCGAAGAGCAAAGACGGCACCGAGGTGCACGGATTGATGGTGAAACCGGCATCGTACACCCCTGGCAAAAAGTATCCTATGTTGCTTCTGATCCATGGTGGGCCAAACGGCCAGGATGAGCATTCATTCAGCTTTGAGCGCCAGTTCTTCGCGGCGAATGGCTATGTTGCGATCTCTGTGAACTACCGCGGCAGCTCGGGCCGCGGCTCGGCGTATCAGAAGGCGATTTATGCGGATTGGGGGAATAAGGAAGTCATCGATCTGCTCGGCGCGGTGGACTATGTCGTCGCCACCGGCGTGGCCGACGCCAATCGTCTGGGCATCGGCGGCTGGAGCTATGGCGGCATTCTCACCGACTACACGATCGCTACCGATGGGTGCTTCAAAGCGGCGGTCAGCGGTGCCAGCAGCGCGTTGCAGCTCTCGATGTACGGCTCGGACCAGTACGTCACGCAGTACGACAACGAAATGGGTCCGCCGTGGAAATCGAAGGACTTGTGGATTAAGGTCTCGTACCCGTTCTTTCAGGCGGACCGGATCAAGACGCCGACACTGTTCCTCTCAGGCGACCGCGATTTCAATGTCCCCACAATCGGCGTCGAACAAATGTATCAGGCATTAAAAAGCCTGGGCATCGACACGCAGCTGATCATTTACCCGGGTCAGTTTCACGGGATCACTACGCCGAGCTATGTGCGCGACCGCCTGGAGCGCTACCTCGCCTGGTACGACAAATACCTCAGGACACCGTAATAGTCGAAGGCCGATGGTCCAAAGTCCACGGTCATACAGTCATCTGCCGAGATTCTACGGGGGAAGAGGGTGACCTCTTCGAAAATACCTCTTTTGGCGCGCGTCCCGCGTTTGAGAGGCTGTCCCCAATCTTGCTGCTAGTCCTGCGACTCTGTCGGGGTCGTGGCCAGGTGTGCATGAGCCTTGACACAGCGGGCACAATCTGTTGAAATTAGTGGTTTTAGCAAGCACAGCTGCATTGCGATTTGCGGCCACTACAAAAGGATGAAAGGGATGGTGTACCTAAAAGGAAAGGACATTCTGGACGGGGCACAGTTTACCCGCGAGGAGATCGAACACATCATGACCGTGGCCGATCGTTTTCGCCAGGATTTGGAGGACAAGCCCGGCCTGGATTTGATGAAAGGGTACGTCCTGGCGGCCCTCTTTTTCGAGCCGAGCACCCGGACGCGACTCTCTTTCGAGACGGCGATGCACCGCCTGGGCGGGAACGTCATCGGTTTTTCATCTGCCGAATCATCCTCCACATCCAAAGGCGAGACGCTGGTGGATACCATCCGCACGGTCGATCGCTACGCCGACATTATCGCCATGCGGCACCCGCAGATTGGATCGGCCAAAGAGGCGGCCGCCGTGGCCAACGCTCCCGTACTCAACGGCGGAGACGGCGCCGGGCAGCACCCAACGCAGGCGTTGCTCGACCTGTACACAGTGCGGCAGGAGCGGGGCAAGGTGGACGGGATGACGATTGTCCTGTGCGGCGACCTTAAGAACGGTCGCACCGTTCACGCCGGCGTGGAAATCTACAAGCACTATCACTGCAAACTCATCATGGTCGCACCCGAGCAGCTCAAAATGCCCTCTGAGATTGTGGCCAGGCTGCGCAGCCACGGCCTCCAGGTGGAAGAAACGGCGAATCTGGAAGAGGCATTGGCCAAGGGCGACGTATTGTACATGACCCGCATCCAGAAGGAACGCTTCGCCGATCCGGCTGAGTACGAGCGACTGAAGGGAAGTTACATTCTTACGCGCGAGATGGTGGAACGCATCAAGCCGGATATTACGATCATGCACCCGCTGCCGCGCGTGAATGAAATCACAACCGATGTGGACAGTCTCTCGAACGCGGCCTACTTCCGCCAGGTCGGCAACGGCGTATTTATCCGCATGGCGCTGATTGCGTCGGTGATGGGGAAAATCTAGCTCAATAGAGGTAATTCCCAGCTTATCCGGGTTCACGCTCCCAGGAATTCAGCGGAGACTCGGGGCAACGGGGAGGTGAATATGCGACAAGACTTCCAAGTGTTAGGCAAGGTCACGCGTCGCAAGGATGGAGTCGCCCGGGTCACAGGGCAGGAACAGTATTCCGTCGACATCAGTTTGCCACGAATGCTGCATGGGCGCATCGTCTCCAGCCCTTACGCGCACGCTCGCATCAAGAGCGTTGACGTGAGCGCCGCGATAGCGATGGGAGCCGTGACGATCACATTCGACGACATCCCGCACGTGCTCTACAACGAGCGCATCGTCACCGTCCCGAAGGCGTTGCACAAGGACCATTACGTGCTGGCCGACAAAGTCCGGCGCATGGGCGAAGCCGTTGCTGCCGTCGCGGCGGAGACCGAAGAATTGGCCGAACGCGCCGCGCGTGCCGTCAGGGTCGAGTACGAGCCGCTTCCCGTCATCACCGATCCGATTGAGGCGATGCAGCCGGGCGCCGAGCCGCTTTATGGTGCAATCTGGCTTGGCGACAAGGAAATCCGGATTGAAAACAACATCGCCTGCGAGCGCAGGATTGAAGAAGGCAATATCGATCAGGCCTTTGCCGAGGCCGATGTGGTTATCGAAGGGACCTTCAAGACGCCCAAGATCTACCACATGCAACTCGAACCCAAGACCGCCGTCTGCAACCCCGAACCCGATGGTGGTCTCACCGTGTGGGCGACGACACAGTCTATTCACAACGTCCGCATCCTCCTCGGCCAGATATTCAATATCCCGCTCAGCAAGATTGACGTGCGGCGAATGCCCATCGGTGGCACGTTCGGCTCATCCATCCAGATGAACTCGCCCGTTCCGATCTGCGCGGCGCTCGCGTTGAAGGCGCGCCGCCCGGTCAAACTCTCTCTCACGCGCGAAGAAGACATGCACGACCACACCAAGTATCCTTCGCAGATCGAGCTCAAGATTGCAGCCAGGAAGGACGGCACACTGCTGGGCGCCGAGATGAACCTGGTGGTGGATATTGGCGCGCATATCGTCCAGGCCTACTCGTTCCTGGGTGTGTGCGTCGGTTGGATGGTCTCGCTGTATCGCTTGCCCAACGTGCGCTATCACGGCACGGCGGTGTACACGAACAAGAGTCCCTCGTGCGCCATGCAAGGTTTCGGGAATCCGCAAGTCACTTTTGCCGTCGAGTCATTGATGGACGAGCTGGCAAAAAAACTTGCGCTGGATCCACTTGCACTGCGGCTGAAGAACTATGTGGGAATAGGAGACACGTTCTGGGGGCAAGGCCCTCTTGTGCGTTCGGTGGTGAAGAGCGACGGTGTGCCTCAGTTGCTGCGGGATGGTGCGGAAAAATTCGGCTGGTACAAACCGCAGCCTCCAACGGCAGGGCGATACCGGCGCGGGCGCGGCATGGCACGTGGATTTCATACGTCGAGCGCGGGCGCGCCGCAGCCGGGCGATGTGATCGACTATTCCGGAGCCATGGTCAAGATCAACCAGGACGGTTCTGTGGATGTAATCACCGCTCTGATGGATCACGGCGGCGGGACGCTGGAAGCATTAGCCAAGCTGGCGTCGGAGGCGCTGTGTGTGCCGCTGGATAAAGTGAATATCTCGCCGGCAGGGACGCGCACAACGGTCTATGACGTAGTGACGCATGCCACGCGCGGAGTTTACGCGGGCGGCGGCGCCGTGTTGAAATCCACGCTAAAGGTGCGCGAGGAGCTGCTCGAGACCGCGGCGCGGTTTCTCAACGTCCAGCCGGAATCGCTGGCGATCCGGAATGACGAAGCTTTGGGTCAGGGTGTTGTCTACGTTCCAGCCATTCCGGATCGGAAAATGACGATCGGCGAAATTGCGACGCGCTGCTGGACGGAGAGTTGGAAGACAATCGCCAGCGTAGAGAGCTACCGGCCCGTCAATTGCCCTCCCGCGTATGTGTCGGTATTCCTGGATGTGGAAGTGGACACCTGCACAGGGAGCGTGCGCACGGTGCGCGCCGTGGTAGGGAGCGATTGCGGCACAGTCATCAATCCTGACCTGGCCGCGGGCCAGTTGGAGGCAGGGCTCAACAAAGGCGCTGGGTTCGCCCTCTTGGAAAACAACGAGTGGGATGCTCAGGGCCAGCTTCTCTCCAAAGGCTATATGGTGGATTCCAAGGTCCCCGGCATCAGCGAGAGCCCGTGCCTCGACGGCATGACCACTCATTTTGCCGACACATATGAGCCGAGCGGGCCGTTCGGCGCCAAGGGCATCGGCGAGGCGGCGACGAATCCGGTGTCGGCGGCCTATGCCAACGCAATCTGCAATGCCATCGGCGTCCGCTTTTACGAGCTGCCGATCACGCCGGAGAAAATAATGGCCGCGCTCAAAGGAGGGACCTGTCGCCCGGAGGGAGTCGAAGGTTCTCAATCCCGCGGCAACGAAGTTCTTTGCTTCACTCAGAACAACAAAGGCGCGTGAGGCCCAGATGAATGAGATGACGAATTCGCACATCCTAATCAATCGGTTTGACTACCTGGAACCAGCGTCTCTGCAGGAGGCGGTCACGCTCTTGGCGCAATACGGCAAGGGCGCCAAGGTGCTGGCGGGTGGCACGGATCTGCTTGTGCACATGAAGATGGAGCGAGTGATTCCCAGCGCCGTGATCAGCATCGGCAAAATCCCAGGATTGGATCGGATCGCACTTCAAGACGGGCATCTGCACATCGGCGCGCTCGCGACGATTCGTGCAATTGAGAGTGACCCCTGCGTCCTGGCGCGCTATCCGGCCCTGACGGATGCCTGCGCCGGCTTCAGCACGACGCAAGTGCAGATCATGGGTACCGTGGGCGGCAACCTGGGCAATGGCTCGCCTGCCGCCGATCTGGCTCCTGCATTGATCGCTTTATGCGCAGAGGTGGAAATCACGGGTCCAGATGGCAAGAGGCGCTTGCCGCTTGAAGAATTTTTTGTCGGCCCGGGCAAGACGGCACTACGAGAGGGCGAACTTCTCAGCGACGTTTTTCTCCCGCGACCTCAGGCCGGAGCAGGGAGCGCGTTCTTCAAGATCGGCCGTGTGGCCGCCGATATTGCCAAAGCAAGCGGAGCGGTGATGATGGTGCGCGATGGCGACCGGATCGCGGATTGCCGGATGGCCTTCGGCTCAGTTGGGCCTACACCGATGCGCACCCGCAAGGCGGAGCAAGTGCTGATCGGCCAGGTTTTCAGCAAAGAGCTCGTGGATATGGCATCGCAACTGGCGGCGGATGAGGTCACACCGATTGACGATGTGCGCTCGGAAGCGTGGTACCGACGCGAGGCAGTGAGAGTGCTCGCTTTCGACGGATTGGAGCGCGCGTGGCAGCGCTCTGAGTCCGGCCGCTCCGAGCGAAGTGAAGAATTACTGTCCAGTGAGAGTGTGATGGCTCAACCCTCCGGGAATCGGCCTGGAAGAATCGATCGGATGGAAGCAGATGAGAGACGCTGGATAGAGCTGAACGTCAACGGACAGAAGCATCAGGCCTGGGTCGCGCCGAACGATCTGTTGCTCAACGTGCTGCGCGACCAGCTGCAACTGACCGGCACCAAGTACGGCTGCGGCATCGGCGAGTGCAGCGCGTGCACCGTTCAGGTCGATGGGCAACCGGCGCTTGCGTGCCTCATCCTGGCGGTCTCGGCAGTGGGACGTGAGATTCTCACCGTCGAAGGGTTGCAGAAGCCGAATGGCGAACTCGATCGGCTGCAGGAAGCGTTCATCGACTTGGCGGCGTACCAGTGTGGCTATTGCACACCCGGCATGTTACTGACGGCAAAGAGACTGTTGGTGGAGAAGTCGCACCCCACAGAAGAAGATGTGCGGCACTATATGCGCGGCAACGTCTGCCGCTGCACCGGCTATGCCAGCATCGTGCGCGCCGTCATGAGCTGTGCTGAATGATTCGGTTAGGGTAAACCACCGCATCTGGCGGTGGGACACGATAATGCTCTGCAGTTCCAACGTTGGTCAAGAGTTTGAGGACTTAGTATACATGCGTTTAACTGATGCTGACGGATCCGCGCCCTGGAAGGGCGGAAAGAGAGTAGCCCCGGGCAAGCGAAGCGCAGCCCGGGATTTGGGCAATCAATGGGGCGAGCCCTGGGAAGGGCGACAGACATTTCTGTCGCCCCTGGCCGGGGCTCGTGAATTGCTGGCATATCTTACTCCGGGCTGCGCTTCGCTTGCCCGGAGCTACTGTCTTTAGCTCCGTCGGGGCGAGCCACCCCAATGCCCCTTCGAGGAGGCTTCCTCATGCCCCCTTGCTATGCGGGTGGTACATAACCGCCTCGAATTCAACAGGTCTTTTTCCGTGGTGTCATTCGTGGAATTCGTGGCTGAAAACCTGAAGGGAGGCGCTCATGCTGCCCGAGTTTGAGTTTCTCAGACCACATACGTTGCCGGAATCGCTAGCGATGCTGGCTGATCAGGCTCCGGAAGTGGTGCCGCTGGCCGGTGGCACGAACATGATTGTCGAAATGCGCGACGGGCACAGCTCTCCGAAGAGGTTGATGGACATTAGCAGGCTGCGCGAGCTGCGCGGCATCCGCCGGAACGATGCGTACATTGTCATCGGCGGCGGCACGACCATAACCGAATTGCTGGGGCACCCGCTGATTGCAGAGCATGGCCGGGCGCTCCGGGAAGCGGCGGCCATGCTCGGCAACCCGCTTGTGCGCAACCGAGCGACGGTAGCCGGCAACCTAGCCAACGCGTCACCCGCTGCCGACACGGCCCCGCCGCTCCTTGCACTCGGGGCAGAGGTTGAGTTGATAAGCACCAACGGAGCACGCTGGATCTCCCTGGACAAGTTCATGGTCGGCGTGAACAAGACCCTGATAGAACCGAACGAACTGCTCGCGTCGCTCCGCTGGCTCGTGCCACACGCCCGCAGCGCGTCCGGCTTTTACAAGATCGGCCTGCGCAAGGCGGATGCCTGCTCGGTAATCAACGCCGCTGCCATGGTGGTCTGGGATGAAAGCGGTTATTGCCGGCACGCACGCATAGCGATCGGCGCGGCCGCGCCCCGGCCTGTGCGCGCACACGCGGCGGAAGCAGCTTTACTTGGCCAGCCGCTCACGAAGGACATGATCGATGGAGCTGCGCATTTAGCGGCCCAGGTCACGGAGCCGATTGACGACATTCGCGGCACAGCGGCCTATCGCCGGCGCATGGCGGAATTGATGGTGCGGCGTCTGCTGACCCGGATCGCCGAGTGCCGGGCGAGCAGGAGGGAATCATGAAACCGGAGGTTGTCAGCCTGAATGTCAATGGCTGCGTGCATCACGTCGCGCTCGCTCCCAACGTAACGCTGCTGACGGCGCTGCGCGATCTCGGCTATACCGACGTCAAATGCGGCTGCGAAAAAGGCGATTGCGGCGCGTGCGCAGTTTTGCTGAAGATGCCGGGAGCAGAGCGCGCCGAAGCCGTCAACAGTTGCCTCGTCCTGGCCTGGCAGGCTGACGGCGCCGGCATCACTACGGTGGCTGGACTGGGGACAGCCGAACGGCCTCATCCGTTGCAGGCAGCCTTTGCCGATGCAGGCGCGATCCAATGCGGCTATTGCAGTCCCGGGTTCATCATCGCGGCCAAGGCGCTTCTGGATCGCAATCCGCATCCGTCTGAGCGCGAGATTCGCGAAGCCATCGAGGGCAACCTGTGCCGCTGCACGGGGTATGGCCACATCATTGAAGCCATACAAATCGCCGCTGACAAGCTCTCGGCAGAGAAGGGAGGCGCCCAGTGAGCAGATACACCGCCAAACCTCTCCCGCCCACAAATCTTCCCGAACTGCGCCAGATAGGCAAACCGCTGCGCCGTGTTGATGCAATGGGCAAAGCGGTCGGCTCCACGGTGTACGCGGGCGATTTTTCCATGCACCGGATGTTGCATGCCAAGGTATTTCGAAGCACGCAAGCGTCGGCGTTGATCAAACGTTTGGATGCGAGCAAGGCGAGGGCTTTGCCCGGCGTGGTTTGCGTTCTAACCGCGGCGGATGTGGCCCACGCCAAGCTGACCTCCGACATGCCTGGCCAGACCGGTCAAAAACAGCGCACGGGTTCCGACGTGCCTGTGCTGGCGTACGAACGTGTGCGGTTTTACGGCGAGCCGATAGCCCTCATAGCCGCCGAAACCCTGGAGATCGCCGAGCGCGCCATGAGGTTGATGGACGTCGACTACGAGCCGCTGCCGGGTGTATACGATCCGCTCGAGGCGATGAAGCCCGGCGCTCCGGTTGTCACCCCGCCTGATAATATTGTCGGGCGGTGGAAAATCCGCAAAGGAAACGTAGATGCCGGATTCGCTGAAGCCGACCTGGTGATCGAGAACAGTTTTCGCGTGCCGCATCAGGAGCACGCATATCTCGAGCCGGAAGCGGGGGTCGCCTGGATAGACGAGCGCGGGGTAATCACGATCCGCGTCTCTACCCAAGTCGTCGAGCACTTTCGCAGCATCGCCCGGGCAGTAGGTGTTGCGCAGAACAAGATTCGCATCCAGGGCACGATGGTCGGCGGTGGGTTCGGCGGCAAAGAGGACGTCACCGTCGAAATCTATCTGGCCTTGCTTGCCAAGCACACCAACCGGCCCGTACGGTTGGTCTACACGCGTGAAGAATCGATCTTTGGCCACTCCAAGCGCCATCCTTATGTCATCAAACATCGCACCGGCGTCAAAAAGAGCGGGCGCATTACCGCCGCCGAGATCGAGATCATTTCGGATTCAGGCGCGTATCCGTATCTCAGTCCTTACGTCCTGCTCTATACCGCGGTGATGTCGACCGGCCCGTATCGAGTGGACAACCTGCGCGTGAATGCCGCAGCGGTCGCCACGAACAATCCGTATACGAGTGCGTTTCGAGGCTTTGGCGGTCCGCAGGCCTGCTTTGCTTACGAGCAGCAGATGGACGCCATCGCCGCACGACTCAGGATGGATCCGCTCGAGTTGCGCAAGGTCAACTATGTCCGCACGGGAGACACCACCGCAACCGGGCAGACTATCCAAACGGCAGCCTGGCTCGAGGAGACGGCGACGCGCGCCATGGAGGCGCTGGGCGAAAAAACACCAGACCACGGCGCTATCAAAGTGGGTCAAGGCTTCTCTTCCTACTTCCAAAGCTATGGCCGCATCATGTGGCTGCATGACACCTCGCAATCCTGGGTCGGCGTCGAGATGGACGGCACGGTGACAGTCCGCGCGGGCGTTCCTGATTTGGGCGCAGGCCAAGCCAACAGCCTGTGCCAGATCGCCGCGGAAGTGCTGGGCGTGCCTTTGGAGCGTGTATCGATTTACTGCACCGACTCGGCGATCACCCCGCTTTCGGGCACTTCGACCGCCACGCGGCAACTGTACATGTCGGGCAACGCCACGCTCATGGCGGCGACGAACGTGCGCAAGGTTTTGCTCGAGCGCGTGTCCAGACAATTTGAGGAGGTAGTCGACAACCTCGACCTGGCGGAGAGCCGTGCGTTTGTCAAAAGCAATCCGTCACGGTTCATGGAGCTGGCGGATCTGGCCAAAGTCTGCGCCGCCGATGGAGCTCAACTGACAAGCTTGGCCATGTTCAAAGCGCCTTTCCACGATCCGATTGACCCCGAGACCGGCCAGGGGCCCGTGTTTCCAGACTTTACGTTTGGCTCGTACGCGGTCGAAGTCGCCGTAGACACCGGGACGGGCCAGATCACGGTGCTCAAAGCCGCGGCGAGCCATGACGTCGGCCGTGCGATCAACCGCGCGGCGGTCGAGGGACAGATCGCAGGCGGCGGGGTGCAGGGCTTGGGTTATGCGCTGATGGAAGATCTCATTGTAAAGGACGGCGTCATTCTGACGCCATCGCTGTCCGAGTATCTCATTCCAACTTGTATGGATTTTCCGACGACGAAGGTTATCGCCCTCGAATCGGGGACGGGTGTGGGACCGTTCGGTGCAAAAGGAATCGGTGAACCATCGCTCACGCCGGCCGCGCCGGCCGTCGCCAGCGCTGTCGCGGATGCCATCGGCGTGCGGATTCATGAGCTGCCATTAACTGCCGGGAGAGTGTTGGCGGCAATCGACGGATTGAAGAAGTAGCCACGAGATTTGTGAATGGAACTATACAAAAAGACATGAATTCCGCCGCATGCTAAGCAGTCGTATATTATCTGAGGTTCGCGAGGCACAGATAAGAACCGGGAGGCGATTCTTGATGCCCGCCAGTGTGATTTTGAGGCCCGAAGAGCCGGTAATGAATAGGCCCAGCCGTAAGGCCGGGATAGGGATTGCAGAGAGATGGAGCGCCGAAGGCGCGGCACCTGAAATTTTAAGAGCGCCGCGCCTTCGGCGCTCGATTTTCCATCCGGAATTGGATCCCGGCCTAACGGCCGGGCCTATGAACTGGCGGCCCTTTGGGCCTCAAGAACTATTGTTTCGAGATACCCGAAGAGCTTGTCGCGCGCCCGAAATGATCTCTCGTCTGCGGCATTACTTAAGACGCTCTGTATAAAGGTCGAGATATGGAAAAAAGATATGACTTGCTTCTTGCTGGCGGCACCGTCATTACCGGCTCAGGAGTGCGCCGGGCCGACGTGGGCGTGCGCGGCGGGACGGTCGCAGCCGTTGGGCCGAACCTGTCTCGTGAGGGCGCCCGCGAGATCGTGGACGCCGCCGGCAAATACGTCTTCCCGGGCATCATTGATGTGCATGTGCACCCGGTCTACCTCGATGACGTTGAAGCCAGTTCGCGCGTCGCAGCTTATGGCGGGACGACTACGCTGCTGCATTTTGCCTATGCTCGCACCGGAGACAGCCTGCTGCAAAAAGTGGAAGAGATGCTCAACGATGCGGCGGCGCGCTCCCGGCTGGACTTCGGCTTGCACGGAGGAATGTTCGAAGCGCCCAGGCAGGTGCCGGAAATCCCGCGCGTGATGGAACTTGGTGTGCGCACGTTCAAGTTCTTCTTGACCTACCTCAAGCAAGGCTGGTACACGGACGACTATCAACTCATTAAGGCGATGGATATTCTGGCCGGGCGCGGCGGCATGGCAATCGTCCACTGCGAGAACGGGGGCGCGATCGACTACTTGGAGGACAAGTACCTCAAAGGTCCGAACGCCTCTGCCAGGCACTTCAACGCATCACGTCCGGCCGCGCTCGAGGAGGAAGGCGTTTTTCGCACGATTCGGCTGGCCGAGGTCGTGGGCTGCAAGGTGTACATTCCACACGTCACTGCCGCACGCGTGCTGCGCCCCATCCGTCAGGCGCAGCAGGAAGGGCTGCCGGTCTATGCGGAGACTTGCCCCCAATATCTCAACCTGACGCAGGACATCATCGAGCAGCGTGGCGCGCTTGCCAAGATCGGCCCGCCGATTCGCTCGGCGCAGGACAACGAGGCGCTGTGGGGAGGACTGCGCGACGGAACACTTTCTGTCGTCGCTTCGGATCATGCCCCTAAGGCCAAAGATGTGAACGGAGATTTCCTGATGCAGGGCTTTGGCTCGCCGCAGATCGAAACGCTATTGCCGGTGACGTACGATGGCGGCGTCAACCGTGGACACATCAGCGCCGTCAGATTGGTGCAGGTGTTGTGTGAAAACCCCGCGCGCATATTTGGACTGTATCCGCGCAAAGGAACAATAGGTATCGGTTCCGATGCGGACCTCGTTGTATTCGATCCGGCGCGTGAATTTACCATCCGTGCCGGGAACCAGCATTCGAACGTCGGATATACGCTGTACGAAGGCCGCACCGTTCTGGGCTGGCCGGAGATGTCATTTCAGCGCGGCAAGCGTGTCCTATGGCAGAACGAGATTGTCGCGCAACCAGGCCAGGGGCGATTCCTGCCGACTCTCGAATCCAGTACTGAACCGCTGAAACCGTAATAGCCCCGTTCACCCCGGAAGGGAACAGGCGAGGTCAGGGAGGTGCAATTTGGGAAAGAAGCTGATGACGGGCAACGATGCTTTGGCACTGGGCGCGTTGCACGCCGGGGTAAAGGTGGTGGCCGGCTATCCGGGCACGCCGTCCACGGGGGCGATTGCCACCCTGCTGACGATGAACCCGCCGGGCGTCCACGTCGAGTGGAGCGTCAACGAAAAAGTTGCGTTCGAAGTGGCGGCGGGAGCGGCATGGGCCGGACAGCGCGCTATGTGCACAATGAAGATGGCGGGTGTAAACGTCGCATTCGACTCTCTGATCTCCATCGCCTACTCCGGCATCGTGGGTGGGCTCGTGATCTATGTGGCCGACGATCCCGGCGTGAGCGCCGGCATGGCGGAACAGGATTCGCGTGGATTCGCGATCATGTCCGACCTGCCCATGCTCGACCCATCATCCCCGGACGAAATCTATCGGCTGACCCAGGTAGCCTTTGATCTCTCCGAAAAGACAGGTTCGCCTGTGTTTGTCAGGCTGGTGACAGCCAACTGCAGTTCGTATGCCGTCGTCAATGTGAACGATGACCCACCGGTCCGGCCGGAGAGGAAGCCGGTGCTGCTCCACGACATCAACAAGTTCACCAAGGCCGGCTCGGCGATCTGCATGACGCAGCACCGCGATCTGATTGCGCGGCTGCAGAAGGCGGGCCAATGGATCGCAGAGGCGGGGCTGAACCCGCTGCGACTGGGCAAGGCGGGCGGACTGGGAATTGTCGTGGGCGGCATGGTCGACTCGTACCTCGAGGAAGGGTTCGAAATCGCCTCGGGCTTCGGCTTCAATTTGAGTGACACGTCCCTACTGCAGCTCAAGGCCGTCCACCCGTTTCCGACCGAGCAGGTGCAGACACTTTTGCATCACTGCAAAACGATCCTGGTGCTGGAGGAACTCGAGCCGTACATCGAGAGAGGGATTTATGTTGAGGCGCACCGTTCGGGATATCGAGGAAGGATCGTCGGAAAACTGGATGGCGTGTTCGAGCGCGTTGGTGAATATGGTGTATCGCACGTGGTGAAAGGCATCGGTGCGGCGCTCGATCTGCAGATCCCTGCCGACCTGTTCCAGGGCAAGTCAGATGCCGAAAAGCTGGCTGCCGCGCGTCCCATCACCGTCTGCGCAGGTTGCCCGCACCGTGGCACATTCATGGCGATCAATGCGGCCATCAAGAAAGCCGGATTCAAGAAAGACGACGTGATGGTCACGGGAGACATCGGCTGCACTATTCTGGGAATGAATCCTCCGTTCAACACGGTGTCGACCGAAGTTTCCATGGGAGCCAGCCTGGGCCTGGCCCAAGGCTACGTGCACGGCGGGGTCAAGACGCCCGTCATCGCCACCATCGGTGATTCCACGTTTTACCACGCAGGCATTCCCGGTCTGCTGAATGCGATCCAGCACCAGACGCCTCTGACGCTCGTCATCTTGGACAACGGCTGGACGGCCATGACGGGGATGCAGGTCAATCCCGGCACATGCGAACAGTTCCAACAGTCCGGCGACGCCAGATTGGACATTGCAAAGATCGTCCCCGCACTGGGGATAGATCAGTTCTGGATTGTGAACCCTTTTGATCTGGACGAGACGACGAAAGTGATTCAGAACGCCATCAAACTTCCAGGGGTCAAGGTTGTATTGGCGCGGGAAGAGTGCACCATGCCCGCGAGGCGGCGCGGGCTGGAAGCAGGCGAAGTCAGGGTCGTTGCCGAAAACTGCAACCTGTGCAAGCTGTGTGTCATCATCACTGGCTGCCCGGCAATCACGCTGGGAGAAGATTCCATAGTGATCGACAATGATCTGTGCTACGGCTGTGGCCTGTGTGCGGCGACGTGCAATCTTGACGCCATCCTGGTCGAAGGGGCAACAGTATGACAGATACATTACAGAACAGGGAACATAAGACACCGATCACGTACGATATTTACCTGGTCGGCGTTGGCGGCCAGGGGATCCTGACCATAGGCGAACTCATCGCCGAGGCGGCGTTTCGCAAAGGTATTCCGGTCAGCTTTTATCCGACCAAGGGGATGGCCCAGCGTGGCGGGTTCGTCAAGGCGCAACTGCGGCTGGGCCGCGCAACGATCGGGCCTGCCATTCCGGAAAAGGGCGCCGACATGGTCATCGCCACGGAGGTTTCGGAAGCGCTCAAGGCAGTGCGCTACATCAAACCAGGCGGCGACTTCGTGCTCTTTGGTCACGTTTGGGCTCCAACCGCAGTGATGCTGGGCAAGGCACCTTACCCCACCTTGGATCAAGTGCTTGGAGCGGCGCGGAATGCGCTGAGCGCGGGAGGCCGGGTTCATTACATTGCTGAAGAAAGTCTGCCGGTTTTCGAAGGCTCGCCTGTGCCCGACAACATTTTTACGCTGGCCGTTGCCCTGAATCAGACGCGCCTGGGCGAGTTGCTGCCGGCTGCCGATGTCGAGCAGGCGGTGCGGACCCGCTGGAAGCGCGGCATTGAACGTAACGCCTTCGCATTCGAGGCAGGCCTCAAGGCCCAAGCGAGCGGAGCCGTCGCGACGTAAGTTTCAGTGGAGGCATTGTGCATAGCCGAAAGGCAACAGCCATTCATAAGCTCTTTTGTCCTCGCGGCGTGGCCGTCGTCGGTTCGACTGCCGAAGGCAAGATCGGCTACGAACTGATCCGCCAGATCGTGGACGGTGGTTTTCAGGAAATTTACTCAGTCAATCCTAAGGCGCAGGGCGCGTTCGGCGTGCCAGGCTTTAGCGCCGTGAACCAGATCAAACAACCGGTGGACTTGGCTATCATAGCCTCTCCCGGCCCAACTGTGCCGGGGGTGCTCGAGGAGTGCGGCCAGATCGGCATCCAGGCGGTTGTGGTGATCTCGTCGGGATTCTCTGAGGTTGGGAACAAGGCAGGCGAACAGGAAATCATGCGAGTTGCACGCCAGTACGGGATGCGCATCGTCGGTCCGAATTGCGCCGGCATCGTCAACACGCACCACAAACTGTTCGGATCGATCGAAACTCGCCCGCCAAAGGGTGAGGTGGCGTTTATCTCACAAAGCGGCGCGATGGGCGGGGCAGTTCTGTCCTGGGCCGAAGAGCAGGGAATGGGGTTCAGCAAGTTTCTCAGTTACGGTAATCGCGTTGATCTGAATGAGATTGATTTGCTGCCTTACCTTGCAGAGGACCCGGAGACGCGGGTCGGCGCGCTCTACATCGAGAGCGTTGCCGCGGGGCGAGCTTTTCTCGATGCGGTGCGCGAATTTACGCGACACAAACCGCTCGTTGTCATCAAGTCGGGGCGCAGCCAATCCGGACAGCGCGCGACGCTTTCACACACCGGCTCAATGGCCGGCTCCGATGCCGTTTACGACACGGCGCTGCGTTCGTGCGGCGCGATCCGGGTACGCACCGTGGAAGAGATGTTTGACCTGTGCAAGGGCTTTGTAAGCCTTCCGCCGATCAAAGGACGCCGGGTCGCCATAGTGACCAACTCGGGTGGGCCGGGCGTGCTGGCGGCTGATCGGGCTGAAGAGGTCGGTCTTGAAATATCGGAACCAAGCCCTCGGCTGCGGGAGAGGCTGAGACAGTTCCTGCCCGCTCACTGCGCGCTTAGAAATCCGATCGACCTCACGGTCGAAGGAACCGAGGCAGGCTATAGAGAAACGCTGCTGGCCATGCTGGAAGAATACGATGCTGCGCTGGCGCTGGATGTATCCACACCTTACATGGATACGGTCGCACTGGCGCGAGGGGTGTGCGATGCCGCTCAAGGAGCGGGCAAACCGGTCGTCGTCAACTTCATGGCAGGCCGGATCGTCGCGGACGCAATCGCCTACCTGAACGGACGAGGCAATCCCAATTACGCCACGGGCGAACGGGCCATGACCGTCTTGGCGCGGATGGCCGCATATGAGTCTTACAAGAAAAGTTCTCCGACGCGGCCGGAAGTTCCATGCCAGGAAAAGAAATTGCCTTGCGGTGGCCGGATGTTGGAGCCGGATGCGATGGCATGGCTGAAGGAGAACGGCATCCCCACGCCCGAGTTTTGCTTTGCCGTCAATGTCGAGCAAGCTGTGCGGGGCTGCCGTGAGATTGGCTACCCGGTCGTGATGAAAGTTGTGTCGCCCGACATCCTGCACAAGTCTGAATGGGGCGGCGTGGCGTTGGATATCCGCGAGGAAGCGGCAGCAACAGCTGCCTTTGACGCGATCCGGAGATCCGCGGCCGGCAAGGATTTCCGAGGCGTCATAATCTGCCCGATGGTCCGTGACGCTCAGGAAGTACTGATGGGAATCACGCGCGATCCTCAGTTCGGCCCGGTGGTCGCCTTTGGACTGGGCGGAATCTACACCGAAGTCTTGCGCGACATTTCGCTGCGCGTTGCCCCGGTGGATCGTGTTGAAGCAGAATCGATGATCCGCGAGATTCGGTCGTTCCCGATCCTCGGGGGCATCCGCGGGCAGGCTCCGCGTGATTTGGATGCGCTGGCGGAGACACTGGTTAACTTTTCCCGGCTTCCCTTCCGCTACCCGGAAATCGCCGAGATTGATTTGAATCCGGTATTTGTGTTTTCAACGGGATTGGTAGCGGGAGATGTGCGGGTGATAGCCAAACGAGGCAATCAAGGAGAACGGGTATGACACCCATCAAACCACAGCGTGGATTGGATGTCATCAAAGCTTACGTGCCGGGTAAACCTATCGAAGAAGTGCAGAGGGAGTACGGCCTGCAGGATGTGATCAAACTAGCGTCGAACGAGAACCCGATGGAGCCGCCGCCAAAGACTATCGCTGCGTTAAAGGACGCCCTCTGCCGGCTGAATTCCTATCCCGACGGACAGAGCTACTATCTTCGTCAAGCGCTGGCCGCCCGGCTGCGTGTGAACCCGGAGCAAGTTACGGTGGGAAACGGCGCGGATGGCATCATCATGCAAACCTGCCTGGCGTACCTTGACGATACCAGCGAGGTGATTGTCAGCCAGTCATCATTTCCCGTCTATGACATCTACACTCACGTCATGCGCGCCAAGCTGATCAAGACACCTGTCAGAAACTATGGCCTTGACCTGGACGCCATGGCCGGGGCGATCAACGATCAAACAAAGATAATCTTTGTCTGCAATCCGAATAACCCGACCGGGACGATGAACGCGGCGGCCGAAGTGGAAGCCTTAATGGCAAGAGTGCCCGATCACGTTCTCGTCGTTTTCGATGAAGCTTATTTCGAGTTTGTAGACTCACCCGACTACCCCGACACCTTGCGCTACATTCGAGAAGGCCGCAAAAACGTGCTGATAATGCGCACATATTCCAAGATCTTTGCACTGGCCGGCATTCGGTTGGGATACGGCATAGCCGACTCTGAAATCCTGGCGCCGATGTTCAAAATCAAAGAGCCCTTTGCCGTCAATCTGCTGGCCCAGGTGGCAGGTATTGCGGCCTTGGAAGACGACGCATATAGGCAGGCGTCGGTGGCGGCGAATCATGCCGGGCGACTTTTCTTATATCAGGAGTGCGAGCGTCTGGGCTTGTTCTACGTCAAGAGCCACGCCAATTTTGTTCTGGTGCGGGTAGGCGCACAGGCCGGTAAGATTTTTCAAAGTCTGCTTGAGAAGGGCGTCATCGTCCGGCCCTGCAACGGCTATGACCTTCCAGAGTTCGTGCGCATCACGGTAGGCAACCCGGCTCAGAACGCGCGATTGATAAAGACATTGGAGACTGTGCTGCGAACTTTGGGCGCAAATTGAACTACAACCGCCGATGCGTAAAATTGCATCGGCTACTGAGGGCAATAATATGAATGCAAAAGTCAAAACGGCCGTCGTTGCTATAGGCGGCAACTCGCTGATCAAGGACTCGAAGCACCAGACCATCGAATGCCAGTACGAGGCAGCCAGAGAAACAGCCACCCATATCGCTGATATGATCGAAGCCGGCTGGAACATCGCCATCGGTCACGGCAACGGGCCGCAAGTCGGCTTTATGCTGGCCCGTACTGAGATCGCGCACAAGTTGGGGGGAATGCACGACGTGCCTCTCGACACCCTGGGCGCTGATACCCAGGGCGCGATTGGGTACTGGCTGCAGCAAAACCTTCAGAACATCTTGTTCCACCGCGGCATCAAGAAAAATGTCGCCACCGTCATTACGCAGGTATTGGTGGATCGGAATGATCCCGCGTTCAAGACGCCGACAAAACCCATCGGCGGGTTCATGGACGAGACTGAAGCCATGCAGCGCAGGAATGAAATGGGGTGGGACGTTGTGGAAGACGCAGGTCGCGGCTGGCGGCGCGTGGTGGCCTCCCCGATACCCAAGGAAGTCATTGAACTGGAGACGGTCAAGGTCCTGATCGACGCCGGGATTATTGTCATCACCGTTGGCGGCGGCGGCATTCCAGTCATCGACACTGGCCATGGCGACTATGCAGGCACGGCGGCAGTGATTGACAAAGACTATGCCAGCAGCTTGCTTGCCCGGGCGATCCATGCCGACCTGCTCCTGATCTCTACGGCGGTGGAAAAGGTAGGGCTCAACTTCGGCACTCCCCAGCAAAAGTGGATTGACAAGATGACGCTGGCCGAAGCGAAGCAGTATCTTGCTGAGGGCAAGCATTTTGCCAAAGGCTCGATGGCACCCAAGATACAGGCCATCATCTGGTACCTGGAAGCCGGTGGCAAGCATGCCATCATCACCAGTCCGGAGAACATCGGGCGTGCGCTCAAAGGCGAGACGGGCACGCATTTTACAGCGTAGTCGCAGTGTTGACCTGAGACGATGTTCCTTAACGCGATCATCTACCCCCAGGTCACCTTCCCGCAGTGTCCGTAAGAACCGCGGGAATTTTTTTGGGGGGAGAGTAGCATTACCATCGAGTCGCGATGGAGAAAGCATGTTTGACGACGTGCGAGTCTTGATCCGAGGTGGAGGTGATCTGGCGACAGGAGTCGCCATGCGGCTCTGGCATGCAGGTTTTCGCGTCGTGATGACCGAACTCGAAAAGCCATTGGCCATACGGCGCACCGTGGCATTCTCCGAGGCGGTCTATAACGGTGAGGCGACAGTAGAAGGGGTAACGGCACGCCATGTGAAAAGCTCGATGGAGATCGAATCCACATGGAACGAGGATGTTATCCCGGTCATTGTGGACCCACACGCGGACAGTATCGTGGCGCTCCAACCCACTGTGGTGGTGGATGCAATCCTCGCCAAGCGAAACCTCGGCACGCGCATCCACGATGCGCCACTCGTCATCGGGCTGGGACCAGGGTTCACCGCGGGACAGGACGTCCACGCAGTCGTGGAGACGAATCGCGGTCACTACCTGGGGCGTGTGCTTTGGACCGGCAGCGCGCAACCCAATACCGGCACACCCGGCAGCGTGAACGATATCAGGAACCAACGAGTGGTTTACGCGCCCGGCGAGGGCACGTTTATGCATCGCCAGGCGATCGCGGCTATGCTGAACGAAGGAGAAATCATCGGCTGGCTGGGCGGAGTGCCCGTCGTAGCGCCGATTGCGGGCGTCCTCCGCGGCTTGATCCATGATCAGGTGCATGTAAACACCCGCATGAAGATCGCCGACGTGGATCCACGTGGTGTTGTAGATCATTGTTGGACTGTATCGGACAAAGCACTGGCAGTGGCGGGCGGCGTGCTCGAAGCAGTCCTGGTTCATCTGCGGGGCAGCGGAAGCACGCAGGCATAAGGTGGCCATTTCCGGCGCGAGCGGTTACGTGCGGGCGCTTGAAACACACATTGCCAAAGCGAGGGAAGCAGGGGCGACAGAAGACGAGGTCAAGAACACTTTACTTCTTCTGATCCAGACGTTAGGTTTCCCGGCCTCCATGGCAGCCTATCCAACCTATTCTGAATGCTTAGAGCTGGGGGGCGGAGCTCCGTGACGCTCCTCTTCAATATATTTCATCACCGTTTGGAAAACCTTTTCCTCAATCAGCCCCACCGTACTAAGCCATGTCATCGCGTCAGATATTTTAAACAGAACATGGGGTTCGATTCGAGTGGAGCGAAGGCTTTCCGGACCTCCCTGTTCGCGATCCAACAGCACGACCAGCTCATTGACTACACCACCCTGGTCTCTGACCACCTCTGCCGCTTCGATAACACTTTCACCCGTGGTGATGAGGTCGTCGACAATAAGAACTCGATCATTCCGGCATAAGAGGCCCTCTATCTTCTTCCTCACTCCGTGTTCTTTGCGGGCTTGACGATAATAGATCAACGGAATGCCCAGTTTCTGGCTTACCATGGTGGCAAAAGGGACCCCAGCCGTGGGAACTCCCAGTATCCTGTCAATTTTGTCTCTTCCGATCTCGTTCAAAACGATTCTTGAAAGAGAATTGGCAATCCAGTCCATCGTGATCGGACTGGAGATGGTCTGTCTCAAATCAATGTAATAGGGGCTCTTCTTCCCGGAGGCCAGGGTATAGTCTCCGAATTTGATGGCATTGTACTTTATGAGGAGAATCCCGACCTGTTTCATCAGGAAGAGCTTTTCCTCTTCCCAGACCATCTTTTCAATTTCCTCGAGCCGTAGAATCATGACTGCTCCTTTTTGAGATCGTCTTGAAAAGTCAAAATAATGGCCGTTTGCTTTTTGCTGCCGTGAGAGAATAGCATGGGCCGCGGCAAAAAACGCGCAGAAAGGATTTTGGAGATGCCGGACGGAATTCTTCTCCGCTCTGCCTTGCGCCTCGAGCGCGGCTCGGTTGTTTCGTTCGTCGGTGCGGGGGGCAAGACGAGTGCCATGTTCCGGCTTGCGGTGGAGCTCGTAGAGAACGACTGGCGCGTCGTAACCACTACTACCACGCATTTGGGTGAGGAGCAGGTCTCGACCGCGCCAAGCGTGCTGAGACCGGAGGAACTGTCAAAGCTGAAGTCCGGGCTGGATGCGTTCGGCCATTGCCTTATCATCGGGCCTCCGGATGGCCATGGAAGGGTTCGGGGAATTTCAACAGAAACCATAGCCGCACTGCACGCCCGGGCTGATGTCGATGCCATCCTTGTGGAAGCTGACGGCAGCCGGATGCGTGCCCTCAAAGCCCCCGCGGAGCATGAGCCGGTTGTGCCGCACGTAACAACGCACCTCGTGCCGACGGTCGGCCTGGAGGTCATCGGACAACCGCTTGATGCCGGGCACGTTCATCGTCCTGAACTTGTGGCGCACCTGGCCTCGGCCACCCTCGGAAGCCCCATAACGATCGAGACCATCGCTCGCATACTGGTTCATCCGAACGGGGGCGCGAAGCATCAGCCGCCCGGGGCGGAACTGGTGCCGTTGCTCAACAAAGTCGACTACGAGGATGGAATGCAGCACGCCGGGGCTCTTGCTGAAAGACTGATTCGCGATGCTGCAGTCCGTAGGGTCCTTCTAGGATCGATGCATTTCAAGATGCCGGTGCGTGAAGTTTATTCGCGTGTGGCCGGCATCGTGCTGGCTGCAGGCCAGGCCACGCGCTTCGGCGCCACCAAGCAGCTCATGCCATGGAAGGATTCGACACTGGTCGAACGAGCAGCACAGGTTGGCCTTGATGCGGGACTCCAATGTGTAATCGTCGTGACTGGACAGGATGCCGATCGTGTTTGCGCAGCCGTCGCCGGCCTTCCGGTTCAAGTGGTCTTCAACTCAGAATTCGCGACTGGCCTGAGCAGCTCCATGAGGCAGGGAATTGCGGCGCTTCCGGCGGGAATCGATGCAGCTCTATTTCTCCTGGCCGATCAGCCGGGCGTGACACCGGAGGTTTTGCAAGCTCTCGTAAAGGCGCATCGGAAGACACTCGCGCCCATCGTCCTGCCGACCTACCAGGGACGCCGCGGGAATCCGGTCCTCTTTGACGTGTCCGTCTTCCATGAGCTGACACAAATTGAGGGAGATGTCGGCGGGAGAGTGCTCCTTGAAAAACATGCCGGCTCCCTGGTGCGGGTGCCGGTCGAAGAACCTGGAATCCTCGAGGACATTGACACATCCGAAGATCACCAACGCTTGCGGCAATCATGAGCGTTGTTCTAAGAGTCTAATGCTCTGGGAATTCTTGACTTCATCGAGGGTCGCTTCGGATATAATGCTGTCATTATAGATTTCTCGATCGCACGTTGTCGGCTTGCCGCCTCGGATCTGCGGCGCGTGTCCGTGCAGGCAAGCGTTGGCATAAAGCTCCGTGGATCGCGAGGTCCAACGAGGAGATCATGAAATCGCCCACTCTATCAGTCGAATTTGAATTCATTGCCAGCGCGAACAACTTCCTTTACATAAACTGCAAACGATGCGGAGGTGAGGCTGAAGTAGAGTATCGGGGCCTCGACCCGGTCATGCCTCAGATTCGCACGATGTGCCGAAAGTGCGGCACAACTGTGACGTTCAAGATTACCAACCCCGGAGCCATGAAGGGATTTCACGCATACCCGGCTGGGCAAGTGTGGGATGTGAACACCGTCTAAAAGCCCGCCTGGGCGGCCGCGCCTGTGGATACGGTCAGGGTTTCAGGAGTCTTTTCAGATCTGCTTTGGCAATTATTCCTGCTTCCCCTGGCTTGCGCCCAGTCCTTGGAGCACGGGTGAGTTCCGGATCAACAATCCCTTGACCGAGTCGAATTTCGCCGCGGGCACGCCGCTCGCTACCTGTGCCTTGAAATTGTCGAGCTCGAGTCCGTCCACATCGATGCACACCATCGCCGGCCGCAGTTCTTGCGCCTCAAAACTCACGCGGATATCAGCCAACTCCAGATTCCGGACGTGCCGGGCAAAAAGCCCGTATCCAGGCATGATGCCGGCACGGGAAGGCTCCGGATAATCCGTCTCCAACTCCGGAGGGACGCGGGCAGCGTCCGCTTGCGTGCCCCCGCCTTTATAAGTAAGCCAGATGTTTTGCAGTCTAACCCCTTCGATGTAGTGTCCTGGAATACCTGTGATCTGAATGCCGCTCATTGGCTCGATGCCTGTCGCGATGACGTTCGAGATGAGTATGTTCCGCGCCTTGCCGACGGCCGTGCCTTCCGGCCCCCGGTTGCGGCTGCCCAGCCTGATATAGATCGGATAAACCGCAACCTCCATCATGGTGATGTTCGAGATGGAGATGTTCTCCATAATCCCGCCATCAACTTCTTCAAGAGCGAGTCCCCGGCATTCGCGGAAGATGCAATTGGAAACGGTAACATTGCGGAAGCCGCCGTTCGATTCGGTGCCGAATTTAATCCGGCCATTTTTGCTCTTGCTGGGAAGCATGCGGCCGTCGAGCAGCGTGCCCTCCTGGAACCCGGACACCTGGCAATTGACGATGGTGAGATTCTCCGTGATCACCGCTTGGCCCAGTGCGTAAGAGCTTTTTGGGCACAACGCATCATCGTTAGGCGAATTGATCCGGCAGTTGGAAACGACTGTGTTCCGGCAACAGTCGATGTCTATGCCATCCCTGTTGGTATCCATGGTCACGTTATCGATCGTCGTATTGAGGCAACCGGTGGCAATGATGCCGAAATGACCGCCATGGTAGATGGTGATATCGCGGATGAGAACATTCCGGCACTTTTTAAGCGCAATGGCCTTATCTCCGAGGATGATCGAACCGGCGCCCACGTTCTTGTCAGCGCTGGTGAGACCGCCTCCGTTGATCATGCCGTGGCCTGTGATGAAGACATTGTTGAGATCTTCGCCCCAGATAAGGCTGTTGTGGAAATATGTGTGGCCGCCATCCTGGTAGGCTTGGCCCTCGAACGCTTCCGGGGGATCATAGGCCTTCATTTCCTGCGGCGCACCAAGCAGGGTCGCTCCTGCATCAAGAAACAGATTGATATTGCTTTTCAGTCGAATGCTGCCGCTCAGGTAGGTCCCAGCCGGGAAATAGACTGTTCCTCCCCCGGCCTTGGCGCACTCTTCGATTGCCTGGTTGATAGATGGGCTGTCCAGGTTCTTGCCGTCTCCGGCAGCGCCAAAACTCCGCACGCTGTAAACCACTTTGTCGAATTGCGACGGCACTGTGGCGCGCGTCTGCGTCTCAGACTGCGGATGCGCCGATCCCTGTGCAGCCACACGGAGCGGCGCCTCGCGGTCCGCCCGCACCACGCCGCGCTTGCCGGCGGCGGACACCGCTCCGAAGGCGCAAATCACACCAAAAACAACAATAAAAGTTCTTCTCAGCATGCTGCTCTCTCCCTGGCGGCGTCCCGCCGCCGTGTGCAGTACTATCCCTGTGTTTGAAGCCGCTGCCGTGCCGACTGAACCACTCGTTCAGTGCCACATTTTGGCGCATATACCGATCAGAATGGTCTTCCGCTATTTGCTGCTGGAGGAGGATATCACGAGCGGGGTCGGAGAAACCTGCAGAATCCTGACTCCGACTGCTTTTGCAGAATTATGGCGACCGTACGGCCACCATCGAGTCTATGTTTGCCACTTTCTCATCAACCTCTCTCTACATCAGCCCCGGTCCGCCTAACACCGCGCTGCTTCGGACTCGCTTCGCTCGCCGCTGACCTCGATTTCGTTAGACTGACAGAGATTGCTTGAATGACCCGGATGCCCGACATAGTATTGGAGTATCCAAAGAGCTCTTAGGCTCGACGCGCTGGGGAGACTCAGGATGGCGATATCTACAACAAAGCAGCGCCTACGGTAAGGGTGCGTTGGTTTCCGTACGCCCAACGAAGGCGCAGCTGGAGGCATTCCGTGAGTCTGCGCGTGGAACCTTCACCAAGAACCGGCGGGTGAACATTCGTCTTTCCAGTGCTGACCTCATGGACATTCAAGCGCGGGCGCACGAAGAAGGGGTGCCCTATCAGACATTGATCGCGAGCGTCCTGCATAAGTACGTGTCAGGGCAATTGCGTGAAATGAAATCACGTCTAACCTCGCGCTCAACCGGACGCGCCGAAAACCGGCGCGCCGGTCAGCACTGACGTTAGGCGTCTCGGACTGAGTCATGAGCAAGCTGCAGATCGACTACGACAGCGTCGCGGAGATCTACGACCTCTACGTAACGGCGGACTACGACATTCCGTTCTTCCTGTCGGAAACGGCGAATGTAGATGGACCGGTTCTGGAACTGACGGCAGGCACGGGCAGGCTCTCACTCCCTTTAGTCCAGGCGGGGGTGCGTTTGACCTGCGTCGACGGTTCGCAAAGGATGCTTGATGTTCTGTCTCGGAAGTTGAATGAACGTGGTCTGCACGCTGAGCTCCGGTGCGCCGACGTCGGTCATCTTCAGCTCCAAACATCGTTTCAGCTTGCAATTCTGCCGTTCCAGTCTTTCATGGAGATCGTAGGCGAGGAGCGTCAGCGTCAAGTGCTCTCGGCTGTGTTCGCGTGCCTCACCCCGGGCGGACACTTCGTTTGCACGCTCCACAATCCTGTCGTTCGTCGAGTCCAGGTCGATGGGGTGTTGCGAATCGTTGGACGGTTCCCAACGCAGGATGGCACGCTCGTTGTTTCGGGCTTCGAACAGGGAGGGTGCCCGGTGGTTACGCGCCTGCAATTCTTCGAGTTCTTCGGGAATGACGGGCACCTGCGTTCAAAGCAGCTGTTACCGATGGAGTTCGCGTTCGTCGAAATGGATCATTTCGAATCCATGGCGCGAGATGCAGGATTCCGTGTTCTCGAACTCTATGGAAACTACGATCGCTCTCCGTTCGATGCCATCCGGAGCCCGGTGATGATTTGGGTGCTTCAGAAGTAGAACCGCCCTTTGCAACGAGGTGACATTATATGTGCCCGAGGGTCGGTGTTGTTTTGCCAAGGATGTTCTGATGATCCGCAAAGCCGCATGACAAGCTCCAGGCAATCTACTTCTCGGGGGCGCATGCCTTTCCGACAGAAATCCGCAGGCAAGCGTACGAATGGCTGGGCAAGCAGTTGGGAAAGTAGCACCGGTCTAACACCGGCATCCAACCGCCGGCGCAAAAAACGCACCGCGGCTCATCGGCAGGACGATAGGTGCCGCTGCGGAGTCTCCCAATGGCCACATACGTCGTAACCGGCGCTCTTGGATACTCAGGGAAGTACATCGCCAAGCGCCTGCTCGATGAAGGGCAAACCGTTCGCACTCTGACTAACTCGACCCGGCGTGCCAACCCGTTTGGCGATCGCATCATTGCGTCGCCCTTTCATTTCGATGACCCACGAGCTCTTGCGGCAGCGCTCGACGGCGCCAGTGTGCTTATTAATACGTATTGGGTCCGCTTCGATCACGGCGACTGCACGCACTCCCTCGCAGTGGAGAACACCCTCAAGCTCTTCACGGCCGCTCGAGAGGTTGGCGTGGGACGAGTTGTACACGTCAGCATTACCAACCCTTCGGAGGATTCGGCCCTCCCTTACTTCAAGGGCAAGGCACGTCTCGAACGCGCGCTCCGGGAGTCAGGCCTTTCCCACTCAATCCTTAGGCCTGCAATCTTATTCGGCCGCGAGGACATCCTGATCAACAACATTGCCTGGGCGCTGCGCCGGCTTCCTGTCTTCGGCGTTTTCGGCACAGGGGACTACCGAATCCAACCGATTTACGTCGAGGACTTCGCCGCCCTTGCCATTTCCGAAAGCAGGCAAACCGGCAATCGGGTTGTCGATGCCATTGGCCCGGAGACATTTACTTTCCGAAGCTTGGTTGAGGAGATCGGCCGCATTATCGGCAAACCTCGACCAATCGTGTCGGTCTCTCCCGTTTTCGCTCATTTCGTAGCATCACTCATAGGACGGGTTGTCAATGACGTCTTCCTCACGCGCGAAGAGATCACCGGTCTCATGACTGATCTTCTTTTCACCTCTTCCCAGCCCACAGGCAAAACACGGCTCACCGACTGGGCGCGAGAGAATGCTCACTCCCTGGGAACCCGATACTCGAGTGAGCTCGCTCGCCGCCGCAATTGCCTGAAAACATATGAGGAACTTTGAACGTGTTCAATCGGCACCTAATAATTCGCCGCAGCGGACCCGAATCCTGGCAGGTTCAGGCCGCTTAGCGCGGGCTTTAGCGCAACGGAAGAAAGACGATGACTTCCAACGAAATCAATGTCGTAATGGCTTTCATCAGGGCGATCAACCGACGGAACCCTTCTGAGATCAGCGACCTGATGACAGAAGATCACACCTTCGTAGACTCTGTCGGCAGAATCGAATCCGGGCGCGAGAACATGACCGCTGGATGGGAGGCGTACTTCCGAATGTTCCCGGACTACGAAATACGGGTCGAGAACATACTGGCAGACAAAACCCTCGTGGCGGTTTTCGGGTCGGCTTCCGGAACCTACAACGGCAAGCGCGGGCTTATCCCGGAAAACAGAATTGAAATGCCGGCTGCCTGGAAGGCAATAGTGGCGAACGGCAAGATCAAACTTTGGCAGGTTTATGCGGATTGGACCGAAGGCTGCAGAATAATTGATGAAGACAAAGTAGCGCTCTTTAACAAAAGCACCCAGCCCCCGGCGCAATCAGCGCGCCGCAGCTGATGCCGGGCATCAGGCATTACATGAAACTTCCATCGCGCATCCGTGCCTTCCTGCAAACGATCCGAGCGTAAGTAGTACGAAAGACACGATGTGGCTTGCGCTCGATTTTTGGCCCCATCTACCCCTGAGCTGAACGGGCCTTCCGGGAAGTCCCCCTGAGGAATAAATTGAGCCTTTCGATCGGATCAGGCATGGTTGGGAAGCGCTCGCGGTACCTGAGCGCCAGCATATTGAAGGCGCAAAGAAAGTCCGGAACCCGATGCGGATCGGTGTTCTTCGGGTCATAACCAATTGAAACTGGGCAGACCGAGCAGCTGTCGAGATGCTCGCATTCGCCGCACTTCCGGTAAGACGAATACTTCTTCTCCTTGTGATGAAATATCTCCGCTTTCCGGATGGCTCCCGGAAAAGCTGCATAGCGCCCCCAGAAGCCTGGATCCCTGAAATCACCCATCCTCAATGCGTCGACACGCTTTCTCAGAAAATCTGAAGGGAATTCCTGATAGCAATCCGCAAACAGGGCACAGCCATGAACCTGTCCGTTGACGTCGATCAGGAGCTCTTTGCCATTCGTGACGCCGCACATCGTATGCACGCGTCGCCGGTGCTGTTTTTCGTTATTCGCCTTGTTGAGCAGCAGCAATGGAACTTCGCCGGTTCGTTTGAAATGAGCCAAGCTGATGTCCCAGACCCTCGAAAGCTGGGCATCGAGCTGTGCCCTGCAGTCATCGGTCCAGCCTGGATACGGGGTAAGGCAGGGGGAGATGCCGATTTCGTGGACGCCTTTGCCGACAAGGTATCTGATGGAGCTCGCAAGATAAGGAATGGCCGGTGGGATCAACGTGAGACAGACTCTCAGTCTATCCTCGAAAAGGTCGGCGTGTTCTTGCCGGAGTCTGTCAAGCAATCGATCAATAACAGCAAAGGTCCCCCTGCGCCTATAGGTCTGGGCCTTCGGGATTCCGTCGAAGCTCAACTGGATTTGAAACGCGTGTTTGTCTAAGAATGCGGCGATTTTTTCCGTGATGAGGAAGCCGTTAGTGCTAATTGCGTATTTGACCTGCTTTCCTCGCGGTAAGCGCCTCTCGGCGTAATGAACCGCCCTGCAAAGCTTCGGCCACTCGAGTAGCGGTTCTCCTCCAATGAACATGAGCTCCACTTCGCGCGCCTTCGAGTCCATGGCGAAATCGATTGACGCGCGCAGCGTCGCCCAATCCATGCTCCGATCCTTCTTGGCAGTCTGATAGCAGTAGCTGCAGCGCGAATTGCACTGAGCAGTGAGCACTACGTGTAAGGATCGTACCTCCGGCGAAGAGGGCACGAGCGCTCTCCAGTAACTGAGCGGCTGCCGACGATATCAGTCTACTTTTCCTCGGGTCCTCGGGTCTTACAACTGCTGCGGCCGACCCACCTGGGGCCGTCCAAATCAAGAGGCATAGCTTTGCCTGCACGAAGTGTTATTGATGCTCGGGGATCCAGCAAGTCAAGAGCCTCATGGAGTTCCACCAACATTTGGTGAACAACTCGATGTTGTGCCTGGACCGATTTGACGGCTTTCTTAATCTCCGTTACTGTGACTTTGTTCCTCATCTGGCTGCTCCTTGTTATGGAATCACGATTTGTACAACCTGACTTTGACCGCTGAATCTCACCGCCTTTAGTTTTGACGAAGAGACCAACCTTCTTCCATGAAACCTATCCTCTGGCCACCGACCTAAAAAACTCCTTTTGTAGCTTCCAGCACCCAAATGTGTCCGGAGTTTCTTTCAATGCGTGAGGAAAGCAGGAACCGCCCGTCCTTGGAAATGTCAAACAAGCCATACGCATCTGCTCCGCCAAACTCGAGAGCAGGCTGAAAAGGCTGGTGACTCCCGTCTTTCAGCGACACTCGATACAGAGTGACCCGGTCTTTGCCATCCAGGGCACTGGCAAGAATTTCACCCGTCGAGCGGTCCCATCTGACGTACTTTACATTCAGTCCCCGGGTGATGGGGCGGGCCGGGGCATCGCCATCGGAAGGGACTGTCCAGAGATCGGACAGTTTGTCCTTCGTGCCACAAAACGCGATCGTTCGGCCGTCGGGCGACCAGACGGGAGAAGCTGCCGAGACCTCCTTATCCGTCAGCGACCTGAATGGACCGACACGCCTGCCATCCTTCACGGGTGCGACCCTGAGTTGAGGAATGTCATTCTCTTCTGCCACGAAAGCGATCAGCAGCCCATCTGGAGACCATGCCGGATGCATGTTGCGCGATGGATCATTGGTGAACTGGATCGGCTGGCCGCCGCGGACCGGAATTGTCCAAATGTCTCGCGCCTCTTTGATAATTCGGTAGTATGCGATCCAATGTCCATCGGGGGAAAAGGTGGGGTGCGAGGCTATGCCGGGTGGGTCGGTCAAGCGATAAGGCGGCTTCAGTGGAGTTCCATCGTCCACGGGCAGTATCCACAAATTTAAGTTGTAAGCCCCGCGCTCAGAAGGAAACACGATCTTGCTGTTATCCGGGGAAATGGCGGCCATAATATCCGACTCAAGTGCCGGGAGATGGATTTCCTGACC
>Ga0187861_10000989_pt1 | contig 30967 bp, 19 predicted proteins | sample June2016WEW_10_1_3_FD_132986 | JGI IMG/M metagenome (GOLD analysis project Ga0187861, IMG submission 132986) | Peatland microbial communities from SPRUCE experiment site at the Marcell Experimental Forest, Minnesota, USA - June2016WEW_10_100 | ecosystem: Environmental > Terrestrial > Soil >...
AAGGTTCCGAGCCGCGCGCGTGAGCAAGCGGTTGCATCGCTCCCATTTTTCCTATGAGTCCTATTGGTGCGCGCGCAGTTGCCGAAATGGTGCAGCGGTAGGACAGGCTTTCCAGCCTGTCCGGACAGCCTGGAAAGGCTGTCCCACTACATTCCGCCCTGCCAGTAGTAAGAATAGTAAAATTACCAAAGAGATTTTGCGCTTTGGTAGCGCTCAAGATGCAGGGGCAGAGAACGTATTATATCGCTGCCTTCGGATTATATCATTATTTTTGCCCCATTCGCAGCCCATTTGCAGCCCATTCGCAGTCCATTCGCAGGCCATTCGCAGGCCATTCGTATGCCATTCGTATGCCATTCTCTGCCAAAAGGCACGTAAATTACGGACTTACAGCAATGGGAACTCGCGGGGGCTTTCTTGTGTTGGGCTGGACTATTCACCGCATGAGGACGCGGAGGGCTTGCATGAAGACTAGACAAAAGAAAGCGCACGGCTCAAAGGCTCAAGTTGTTCGTGGCGTTGCCACCTGGCTGGCGGTGTTCCAGAAGCCGTACCCGCTTCTGAGCCCTGCCAACGCTCTGCCAGTGGCGGATTTCAGAGCATCCGTTCTCAGAGCCGTGGGTTATCTCAACACGAGATTGAACACCGGAAGCCTCAAGCACAAGGGGCCTGTCTTACGGACAAGAATGAACGGCGTTGCCGGCAACCGCATTGGCGATGCGAACGCAGCAATTGCAGCCCCCAAACCGTCAAGTTACATAGGTGGAAGGTCTGCCACAAGACCCGGCACATCCCTTGCTATGTTGGCTTGGGGTGTGGGAGGCAGCGCCTGCGAGGGCAATAAATGAAGCGCCATCGGGTGCTCACGGCGATCCTTGTCTTGCTGGCCCTTATGTTTGTCCAGCGGCAGGGATACACTGCGGCCACGGTCGGCAAGCCTGGTCCAGCCGCTCCCTCACAACTCCAGTTATTTGACGGCTTTAAGCCGGCCAACCGGATTGACGAGCTCGTACGGGCCAGGTTGTTGGAGGAAGGCATTCCGCCTTCGGAGAAGTGTTCGGACGAGGTCTTCATCCGGCGCGTCCATCTGGATGTAATCGGCACGCTGCCGCTCCCCACAGAGGTGCGGGCCTTCCTTGCCAACAAGCAGCCGGACAAGCGGAGCAAGCTGATTGACGAACTGCTCGCGCGGGGAGAGTTTGGCGAGTACTGGGGGCTGAAGTGGGGCGATCTGCTGCGGGTGAAGGCGGAGTTCCCCAGCAACCTGTGGCCCAACGCGGTGCAGGCCTACGACCGCTGGATTCGGGACAGCATCCGGGACAATAAGCCTTACGACCAGTTCGCCAGGGAGTTGCTGACTTCCAGCGGCAGCAACTTCCGCGCGCCGCCGATCAATTTCTACCGCGCGTTCCAGGAACGGTCGCCGCGCCAGATTGCCGACAACGTGGCGCTGGTCTTCATGGGCCTGCGCCTCGGCGACGCCGGGCTGACGGAGGAGCAGATTCTGGGGTTCAGCGCTTTCTTCGCGAAGGTGGGCTATAAACTTACCGACGAGTGGAAGGAAGAAATCGTGTTCTTCAAGCCCGCCGGACAGTTGCTGGACCCGAAGACCAAGAAGCCGGTGCAGCCCACGCCGCTCGGCGGGAAGCCCCTTGAGATCCCGCCGGACAAGGACCCGCGCCCGGTGTTTGCCAGTTGGCTCACAGCCCCGGAAAACCCCTGGTTTGCGAAGAGCATCGTGAACCGGGTCTGGTTCTGGTTGTTGGGGCGGGGCATTGTCCACGAGCCGGATGACATGAAGCCCTCCAATGCGGCCTGGAGCCCCTACCTGCTGGAGTTTCTGGCGAACGAACTGGTCAGCCACAAGTACGACCTCAAGCACATCTACCGGCTGATCCTCAACTCGAACACCTATCAGCTTGCCTCGCGGACAAACTCCTGGAACGCCAGCGACCTGACGGGGTTCTCCCATTATCAGGTGCGGCGGCTGGACGCCGAGCCGCTGCTGGACGCCATTAACCAGGTCACAGGGAGCGGAGAGAAATACAGCAGCGCCATCCCGGAGCCTTTCACGTTTCTGCCCAATGACCAGCGCGCCATTGCGCTGGCCGACGGGAGCATCGAATCCCCGTTTCTGGAGTTGTTCGGCCGTCCTTCGCGCAACACTTCGTTCGAGTCGGAGCGGGCCGCCACGCCTTCGGTGTTCCAGGAGCAGCACTTGCTGAATTCGAGCCATATTCAGAAGAAGATCGAGCAGAGCTGGGTGCTCTGGTATCTGGCCTATGGCCCGCCAACACCAGGAACGGCGGGCGCCACGCCCGCGGCACGCGGCACACAAGCTGGACGCGGCGCAGGCGGCACGGCCGCTGCGGCAGGCGGCGCAGGCGGGGCAGGCGGTGCGGCCGGTGCGGCAGGGGGCGGGCAAGGGCAGTGGACGATGCCCACGGGTCCACTGAAACCGTACGTGATCGAGGCACTCTACCTCCGGGTCCTCTCCCGTTTCCCCACCGAAGACGAAAGGCGGACCGCCGACGTCTATCTGAAGTCTGCGAAACGCAAGCCTTACGAGTCTTTCTGCGACCTGGCTTGGGCATTGCTGAACTCCAAGGAGTTTATACTAAAGCATTGACTAATGGGCGCGGGGGGCACACACTATGGTGTGCGTCTCGCCGGAGAAGTGGTGGTGAGTTCGTAATTGTTCAGTCCGAGCCGCGACCGTGAGGGAGCGGACATTGCCGCTTGCTTACGCGCGCGGCTCGGAAAAGGAGTGCGGCAACCATGGAAAAGAATAACCATCCGCAAACGACCCGGCGTGAGTTCATCGCGCGCGGGCTGTACGGCGCAATGGGGCTGGCACTGGCCAAGGGGCTCGCCACGCGGGCGCTGGGTGACGACGCTTTGAGAATCGGCCGTGCTCAGGGAGCCCCGTCAGCAAGCGCCGGCAAGGCCAAGTCCGTGATCCAGATCTGGCTGTGGGGCGGCCCGCCGCACCTGGATACGTTCGATCCCAAACCGGACGCCGGCCGGGAGTACTGCGGCCCCTACGGCAAGGCCCTGGCCACCAACGTGAACGGGATCCAGATCTGCCCGGCGCTGCCGCTCCTGGCGAAGATGGCTGACAAGTATTCGCTGCTCCGGGGCATGACACACGGCAATAACGGCCACGAGACGGCGGCCTACCTGGTGCAGACCGCGCGGAAGCCGGGCGGCGACCTGGTCTATCCTGGAGTGGGCGCCATTACTTCGTACTTCAAGGGCACCAATGGCGGCTACAAGGGCCTGCTGCCGCCGTACATCACTCTGACTGAACCGCAGGGGCGCTTCTCCGAAAACGGCTTTCTCACCTCGAAGTACAAGCCCTTCTCGACGGGCGGGGATCCGAGCAAGGACCCCTTTGTAGTTGAGGGGATAACCGCCCAGATAACCCCCGAGCGGCAGAAGGACCGCAGGGTGCTGCTGGGCGAGATTGACAGCTTCAGCAAGAGCATGGCCGACAACTCGATGGTGCGCAGCCTGGAATCCAGCCAGCAGCAGGCCTATGAGATGATCCTGGGCGACGCCGGCAAGGCCTTTGTGCTCAGCGAAGAGAAGGACGAAGTGCGCGACCGCTACGGGCGCACGAAGTTTGGCCAGTCCTGCCTGCTGGCCCGGCGGCTGGTGGGGCTGGGCGTGCCGTTCATCACGATCAACCATCAGGGGTGGGACACGCACAAACAGAACTTCGAGACCATGAGCAAGAAACTGCCGGAACTGGATCGGGCCTTGTCCTCGCTCCTCCAAGAGCTCTCCGACCGCGGCCTGCTCAGCAGCACGATCGTGTGGGTCAGCGGCGAATTCGGGCGCACGCCGCGGGTCCAGTGGGAGGCGCCGTGGATGGGGGGCCGCGGGCATTACGGCAAGGCTTTCTCGGCGCTGGTGGCCGGCGGCGGCTTCCGCGGCGGCACGGTGGTCGGCAAGACGGACGCACGCGGCGAGAACGTGACCGAGCGGCCCATCTATCCTTGGGACCTGCTGGACAGCATGTACGAACTGCTGGCCATTGACCGCCACGCCAAGCTGAACGCGCCCCAGGGCGAGACAGTCTGCGTCTCGCCGCTCGCGTCCGGGGAAATTCCGGCGAAGGAAACCGGCGGCCTGCTGAAGGAAATCATGTGATGACGAGCAGAATGCCGAACGAATTTTCGATTTTCGATTTTCGATTTTCGATTTTGGCACGTCCGGTCGTGCAATCGAAAATCGAAAATCTAAAATCCAAAATCCTCTCTGTGTTCCTCTGTGCCCTCTGCGCCCTCTGTGTTGAGGAATCCGCGCTGGCCGGCCAGGCCATGCCAGAGGCGCACCCGCACATCGGCTTTGTGTATCCGGCGGGCGGCCAGCAAGGCAGCACTTTCGAGGTGAAGGTCGGCGGAGAAGACATCTATGGCTCAACTGCCGTCTTAGTCTCCGGCAAAGGCGTCTCCATCCAGATTGCCGACTCCAAGGAACCGGAAGGCGCAGGCGACAAGGACAAGAAGAAGAACAAGGTCAAGAAAAAGAACCAGACCGTCATTGACGAGATCGTGAAGCTCAAGATCACCATCGCGCGCGATGCCGAACCTGTGCCGCGCGATATCTGCCTCGTCGCGCCGGGCGGCCTGACCAACAAGCTGGTCTTCCAGGTCGGCCAGTTGAAGGAGTTTATAGAATCCGAGCCCAACAACACGTTGGAGCAGGCGTGCCAGCTTCCCCCGCTGCCCGTCGTGGTGAACGGGCAGATAATGTCACCCGACACCTGGGTGAATGGGCAAAAAACTCCAGGGGCAGGCGACGTGGACATGTTCCGGTTTTTCGCCAGGAAAGGGCAGCACCTGGTTATGGAGGCCTCCGCACGCGGGCTGATTCCATACATTGCCGATGCGGTGCCCGGCTGGTTTCAGGCCATCCTGACGCTCTACGATGCGCAAGGAAAGGAATTGGCGGTCGCGGACGACTTCCGCTTCAGCCAGGATCCGGTGCTCTTCTATGATGTCCCGGGCGATGGCCAGTATGTGCTGTCCATCCGGGACTCAATCTACCGTGGCCGGGCGGACTTCGTCTACCGCGTGAGAATCGGGGAACTGCCCTTCATCACGAGTGTGTTTCCGCTGGGGGGGCCGCGCGAAGAGAAGCTCTCCAGCGTGAAGCTCTGCGGCAGGAACCTCCCCGATGCGCCGGCCATCGTCGCTACGGACCAGGGGTCAGCCCTGCGGTACCTTTCCGTTATGGCGGGCGGTCTGACCTCGAACCGCGTCCCCTTTGCGATCGGCGACCTGCCGGAGGTGCTGGCGACTGAGGCGGCCGCCGCCGAGGGGCAGGCTCAACAGGTCTCCTTGCCCGTGGTCATCAACGGCTGTATCCGGACCCCGGGACAGAAGGATTCCTATTGCTTCGCCGGCAAGAAGGGGCAAGCGGTGTGCCTCGAGGTCCGGGCCAGGCGCCTGGGCTCGCCCCTGGATTCGTTCATCGTCCTGCTGAACAGCAAAGGTGAGAAGCTTGCGGAAAACGACGACATCAAAGACAAGAGCGAAGGCCTGCTCACGCACGTGGCCGACTCGGAACTTATCTGGACGCTCCCGGAGGACGGCAACTACACCGCACGGATTTTCGACACGCAGGGCGGCGGCGGGCCCGAGTACGCCTACCGGTTTCGCATCGGCCCGCCCGTACCGGATTTCGACCTGCGCGTGACCCCCGCGGCGGTGAGTGTTCAGAGGGGCGGTTCAGCGCCGCTGACCGTGCACGCCATCCGCAAGGACGGCTTCTGCGGCGAGATCAGGCTGGCGCTCAACGAAACTTCGTCCGGGCTGTCGCTCAATGGCGCGGTCATTCAGGAGGGGACGGACAAGATCCGCCTGACTGTTTCCGCCTCGGAAAAGGCCGCGGCGGCGACCCTTAGTCCCACCGTGCAGGGGACGGCGGTAATCTCCGGCAAGACTGTTACACGGTCGGCGCTGCCTGCCGAGGACCAGATGCAGGCTTTCATCTACTGGCACCTGGTGCCCCGCAGGGAAGAGGTAGTGATGGTTACGAGTCCCGTCGCGCCGTTTCGCGTGACACCGCAGCTTCCGGTAAAGGGCTACCTGGAACTGGCGGCCGGGAAAGATGTCTCGTTGCCTGTCACCGTGACCCGCACTTCAGGGTTTGACGGGCCGATACGGATTCAACTGATAGATCCGCCCAAGGGAGTAAGCATCGGGGGGCGGGAGTGGATTGGCAAAGAGGCGACCTCCGGAGTTGTAACGCTGCACGCGGAGAGCGACCTGGACGTGAAGCTGAAGGACAACCTGATCTTGAGCGGCAGCATGTTCCTTAAGAAGCCAGGCACGCCGTCCACTGGGAATAGCACGCCGGCCCCAACTCCCCCCAAACCGCCCGAGAAGAAGCCTGCGGAAGCTCCAAAGCCCAGCGCGCCGGCGCCGCCCGCTGCGAACAGCACGGCGACCCCCACCGAAATTACAATTGCGCCCAGACGGGACGCTCCCGTTGCGGCTGAGAACAGCGCTGCCAAGGCACCGGCCACTCCGCCGCCCCCTCCCGCAGCCAAGCCAGCCGACACAAAGGCCAAAAACCCAGGGGAGTTCGACAGATTCGTCGTCACCCTTCCCGCAGTTCCGTTCAAAATATCTGACAGCCCCGATCCCAACACCACCAAGACAGGAGGAACGGCAGCTAAGCCTCAAGCCTCAGGCCACAGGCCTAATCCCTAGTCGGCCGTTTGAACTTCGCAGGGCGTGCCGCCAGGCAGCGGCGCGACGGCGGCGGTCCAGCGGTACTGGAAGGTTGAGCGGGGGATGCCCAGCAGCTTGGCGGCGCGCACCTGATTGTGCTCCGACTTCTCGAAGGCCCACGTCAGCAGGGCGCGCTCGAAGTCCAGCAAGGCCTTTTCGAGCGAGATGGTTTCCTGGCCGCTGGTGTTGAGACTGAACAATGAGTACTCACGGTCAAGGCGGAGCACGGGCGCGAAGGCGGCGGCGTTGATCTCCGCGTCCGAATGCATGATCACAACCGATTCCACCAGGTGCTCCAGTTCGCGCACGTTCCCCGGCCAGGAGTAAGCAGTCAGCGCCTGAAGGGCATCCGGCGTGAAATGCTTCGGGCTGCGGCCGAAACGCGACATGGCGCACTTCAGGAAGAATTCGGCCAGTTCGGGGATGTCTTCCTTGCGCTGGCGCAGCGGCGGGATGACGATGGTAACGACGTTGAGCCGATACATCAGGTCGTCGCGGAAGCGCCTTTGCGCCACCTGCTCGCGCAAGTCGTGTTTTGTGGCGGCCACGATCCTGACATCCGCCTTCTCCGCCCGGGTGCCCCCGACACGGTTGTAGGTTCGCGACTGCAGGACATGCAGGAGCTTGCCCTGCATTTCCAGGGGCAAGTCGTCCACATCATCCAGGAAGAGCGTCCCGCTTTCGGCGGCAGCGAAGAAGCCATTGCGCCGGGCCGCCGCTCCGGTGAAGGCGCCTTTCTCGTGTCCGAAGAGTTCAGACTCGATCAGCGACGGCGACAAGGTGGCGCAAGGCACGACCACGAAGGGGCCGCGGGCGCGGGTGCTGCGGCTGTGCAGATGACGCGCGCAGACTTCCTTGCCAGTGCCGGTCTCGCCGTGGAGCAGCACCGTGGCATCCGTGCCGGCGGCTTTCTCCAGGGACTCGCAGACTGCGCGCATGGTCCGGCCAATGATGGCAGGCTTCGATTGCCCGCCCAGCCGCTGGACTTCGTGGCGCAGTTGCAGGTTCTCGCCGACCAGCGCGGATTCGGCCAGCGCGCGGTCCAGCCGCAAGGCAATCTCCTCGCCGGACACCGGCTTGAGGACGTAGTCAATCGCGCCGCCTTTCATCGCTTGCACGGCAGTCTGCACGTCGCCGTAGCCGGTCATGACCAGCACCGGCCGCGCGGGGTCCAGTTTCATGGACTCTTCAAGCAGCGCCAGACCGTCAAGACCGGGCATGCGCACGTCGGTGACGAGCGCATCAATGGCCTGCTGCTTGAGCAGCGCCAAGGCGGCATCGCCGCTGACGGCCGTCAAGACCTTGTAGCCCGCCTGGACCAAGTGCTCCTCCAGCGTCAGCACTTTGAGCGGCTCGTCATCCGCAATCAAGACCGTGCGTGCTTCAGTCATACATGCTCCTGCCTTGGCGATCATGTTCCCCCTAGGTCGGCCACAGGCTGCAAACGCGGGGCAACGCCAGACCCCGCCTGCGCGCAACGTTGCGGCAGGCACACGGTGAAACGCGCACCCCAGGGCCGCGCCAGGTTGACGAATTGGATCCGGCCACCGTGTTCCTCAACGATGTTACGGCTCGTGGCCAGGCCCAACCCTGTGCCCTGGCCCACTGCTTTGGTGGTGAAGAAGGGCGTGAACAGCCGCGGCGCGACTTCAGGCGGAATACCGGGCCCCTGGTCCGTAACCGAGATTTCGATCTGCTCGGCCGTGGCCCGCACGGCAATCTGGATCGTCCCGCCTTCGGGGGTGACGTCGGCAGCGTTATTGATGAGGTTGACCAGTACCTGCACCAGGCCCAGTTCGTCGCCGTCAACGAGGAGCTGGCCGTGGGGCGGTCCCGACAGCGCCAGTGCGGCCTTTTGCTTGATGAGCCGGTGTTTGAGGATGGTTTCAGCTTCCTCCAGAAGCTTGGAGACAGCCACGGGGCGGCGTTCCTGAATCCTGGGTCTGCGGGAAAAGGTGAGCAGGGTGCGCACGATGGCCCCGATGCGCTCCAGGGCGTCGCGCTGGGCGCGTGCGAAGCGCACGACCTTATCGGGGTCGCCGGCGCTGCGCTCAATGATGCGCGAGGCCTCGATGGCCCCGTCCAAGGGGCTGTTGATCTCGTGCGCCACGCCCGCCGCAAGCTGGCCTACGACGTTGAGCTTCTCGGCGTGGGCCATAGCGCGCTCAGCTTCGATCTGTTCCGTGACATCCGCGGTGATCTCGATGACGCCCAGTTGCTCGCCGTTGCGCCCCAGAGCGGGCGCGATCAGCACCACCAGGTCGCGGTCGCGGAAACGGCGGCGCAGCTGCTCGCGCGCCACACGGCCGCTGGCCACGGCGTCGAAGGCCTTCAGCACATCGGTCAGCCCCTTGTGGAACTCGGCGTACTGTTCCGGGGCGGGCGCGCCTTGCGGCAGCCAGAGGCTGCGTGCCGCACTGTTGCTATAGATAATCTTGCTGTCATTGGCGGCTACGATCACCGGTTCCACCATGCTGTCCAGAATGGCTTGGACCCGGAGCTTCTCGCCGGTCAACTCGGCACGGGAACGCTCCAGTTCGTTGACGTGCTGCTCCAGGTGCGAGGCCATCTGGTTGAACGCCTGGGCCAGCAACTCGGCCTCGTCGTGTGCGCCGGGCCTTTCCTGGACGCGCTGGTCCAAGCGGCCCGCGCCGAACTGGCGCGCGGCGTTGACCAACTGCACGACCGGGCGCATCAGCCGCCGGTAGACCACCCAGGCCACGAGTGCGGAAATCAGCAAACCTGCGATCATGGCGGCCAGGAGGTTCAGACAGGACTGGCGCAGCGCGGCATCCACCGGCGACCAGGAGAACCCCAAGTGCAGATAACCCACCCTTCCATGCTCGAGGGGCTTGACCAGATGCAGGATGTCCTCGTGTTCCGCGCGGACATTCAGCAAGACCATGCCCTGCTGTCCGCGCTCCGAACGGGCCTTGACGAATTCCGCCAGGCCGCCGGGCAGCCCGCCTGCACACTCATAAGCCAGTACGGTGCCGTCGGGAAGCGCGACTACCACATACCGCAGAAAGGCATGCACATGGCTGACGTTCCTGAGCAGCGGCGGCAAGCGATAAGTGCTGCCAGTCAGCATGATCTCTTCCACTTGAGGCGCCACCAATGACACGGTCGCCTCGGCGTGCTGCCGGTAGGCCTGTTCCAGGTGTTCCCGCGTCACCAGCAGGCCCACGGCCTGGAGCGCGAGGGCCAGGATTACCGCGATTACCACGACGACGAGGGAGATGCGGCGCCCCAAGGGGAGAGGCGGATGAAACGTCGCAGCTTCTGGAGTCATAGTCTGCAACCCATGCAGCCAACTGTGTGATTGTTTACCCTCTCCCCTGTGGGGAGAGGGTGGCGCTTCCGCGCCGGGTGAGGGGGCCACTCCACGCCCGTCGCCGCCCCCTCACCCCGCGTTCGCTTCGCTCACGTCGGCCCTCTCCCCACGGGGGAGAGGGGTCACTTTTCTTTGTGGCACGCCTTACAGCTTGAGCCCAGCGTGCAAGGCTCAATCCCGCCGTAATCTTCGTTCCCTGCCGGCACGAACTTGTCGAAGCCCAAACCGCGCAGAATCTCGCGGCCCTCGTCCGCTTCATGCAATGTCACCAAGACCCGCAAGAGGCGCTGCCGCATGTCTTGCGGCAGCGTCTTGCGCACCACCACGGGCGGGCTCGGGAAGGCGGGCGACTTTTCAAGGATGCGGATGCGGTCCTTGAGCGCGGGCTCCTTGGCAATCATGCGGTCGTAGATGTTGCTGCTCACGGCGGCGCCGTCCGCCAGGTTGCTGGCAATGGCAAGGATGGAGATGTCGTGCGCCCCGGTGAACTTCGTCGAACTGAAGAATGCGCCACGTTTCCCAGCCAGGTGGCACGCCAATTTGCAGGGGAACCACTGTCCTGTATTGGACTGTTCCTCGACAAACAGGAAGCTCTTCCCGCGCAGGTCGCTGAACGTCCGGCAGGGGCTGTTTTGCGGTACGATGATGAATCCAAAATACTCCATTTTGCCGTTGATGAGCGGCGCTGCCAGCACGTCCATAGCGTCAGGCTCGGCGACGTACCCCCCGGAACAGACAAAGGCCACATCCAGCTTGCTTTCCCGCAACAGTGCGTTGATGGCCTTGTAGGAATCCGGCGTGAGCAACTCAACTTCCACGTTTAGCGCGGCGCCCAGCCGTTCCGCAAGGGCCTGATGGCTCCGGAAACCAGTCACCGGCGAGGTCATCTGCGCTATCCCCACGTGCAGCTTGGCCGGCTGCACCGGGCCGGGTTCGCCTGTGGAAGTCTCTTGTGCCGCCAGGGAGATCGTGGCATCTATGGGCCTGGAGGCAACCAGGCGATGCGCGAAGAATAAACCAATTACCCCTGTCAGCCCCAGAACTGCAATCCAACGCATCGCCGCCACCCTTTCGGCAAGCACCCTCCAGCTTGCCCACTATTATCCTACTACGTGGCGGAAAGCGCAAATGGGATGCCGTATTAGGCATTAGGCATTAGGCTTTAGGCATTAGGCTTGAGGCTTGAGCGGCCAGAACTCAAGCCTCGTCCCTCAACCCCAATGCCTAATGCCTAATGCATATTGCATATTGACCCGCGCCTAGCCAATGCGGCGGGCGAGACGCCCGCGGTACGTGGCTTTAACGATGCGCGGGTCAGTAATGCCTAACGCCTAATGCCAGTTGTCAAGAGCGCCGATGGCAGAGGAGGCAGCTATCGCCGTTATACAGGTGCTTGGCTTTGAGACCGCCATGGCAATTCATGCAGTCGCCGGGCGACTGGGCGGTCTTGTGGACCGGGGTGTTCGGCAAGAGCGGGGCGGCGCGATGTTGGATGTCATTCTTGTGGCAAATGAAACAGCGGTTGTCCCGGAGCGGGAAATGGCAGTTCAGGCAATGCTGATCGCTCCAGTTGCCGCGGTGGCTCTGTGGCGGCACGGACTGGTGGCAGCGTATGCAGGTGGCCTCGGTATGGCAGGCTTTGCAACTGCTGCGATCCATGTCGGCAGTCAGGCCATGCCCGCGGAGGCGCCAGTAGTTCGTGTGGCTCTTCGGCTGTGAAACGCGATGGCACTCCGTGCAACTCTTATCCGTATGGCAGAGGCTGCAGCTCTGGGAAGTGCTGTGGCGGACAAAACCGGAATAACGCCCGTGGAGTTCCTTCCAGTTCTTGTTGTGGCTGGGCGGCCGCCATTCCTTGGAGACATTGGTGTGGCAGAGCTTGCAGTTGTCCTTCGCGCCGGCGCCAACGCCGACTTTGGCGTGACAAGAGAGGCAATCTGACATGGTGAGGCGCACCTGGGCTGTCACCAGTTTGCTCTGCTCGATGCCCTTGTGGCAGGTGCCACACTGGACCTTGGCAGCGGCGTGGAGCTTATGAGAGAAACTGATTTCGTCACCCTCTTTCTTCTCATACTCTTTCTTGTCAGATTCTTTCCTCTCAGACTCCTCTTTCTTGGCCTCTTCCTTCTTAGGCTCTTCCTTCTTGGTTTCTTCTTTCTTGACCTCTTCCTTCTTGGGTTCCTCTTTCTTAGGCTCTGCCTTCTTGACTCGGAAGATCTTCGTGACTTGACTCCAAACGGGCTTCTCGTCCTTGATGAAGCCCTTTATCTGCAACTCGTTCGGTTTCTTTTTCTCGTCGGTGCCCTCATGGCATTTCGTGCAGGTTTTGAGCGTAGGCATGCCTGCCTCTTCAGCCTTCTTGGCATCCTTGTGACAGTTCGTACATTCTATCTCTTCGTCTATAACATGGCGTTTGTGGGGGAAAGGAGGCGTGGTGCGCTTGGGTGAGTCGTCTTGGCCCACGCAGCCGACGATCAAGACGGCCCCTAGCACAACCAGGGGCGCCAGCGCGGCAAGCAGCTTTCTCCAGACGCTGTATATCATCCTCTGCCTTCCACTCCTCCCACCACAGAGCCGCCGCTTCAGAACGTGAAGCGGAATGACACCGTAAGAGTGTTGAAGGTGTCACTCAAGGCGCTCTCATGCTCGAAGCTCACATCCAGCGTGGCCCAGCGTTTCGGGCGCCAACGCTGTTTCACGTAGTACGTGCGCACGCGGTCGTGTTCGGTATTGCTGAACTGATCGTATTTGTAGAGAGCGAAGTCCGTCCCGATCGAGCTTTGGAACTCTCTTTTCCAGGAGTAGGTCACGTCCCCGCCTTCTTGGATGGTATCGGTCCCGATGCCGAGGCTATCCCACCAGGAGGCGGTCACACCATAACTGAGGCCCTTCAGAGGCAGATCGCGGATCTGGAAAGTGGAGTAGTAACGGTTGAATTCGCGGTTGAAGTCGCCGACATTGGCGTCATTAAAAAGACGCCGAACCCAAACGCCGCTCTCCGTCCAGAAATGCTCAGTCCACCCTTTGGTTACGACGAGGTTCCCGCTGTGATAAGGTTCCTGCCCGCTCAGCGTATCGAAGAAGGTGTCGAACTCCGTGGCCAGCCGCCCTTGGAGCTCGAACCACGCCTGGTAGGTGGCCGACACTTGCAGTTTGTCGTCAGGCTTGTTGTAGAACACTCGGGCCAAGCCCTCGCGCGGCTCGCCATCCAGGGTGCTGAAACGCCCTTGCACGCGCACGTCAGGTTTTTGGAAGGTTTGCCACAGGCTCAGTGCGAGCAGGTCGTTGTGTTGATTGCCAGCGCCCGTATTCTGGCCCAAAGAGGACACTTCCTGGGAGTTGGAGGTTTCTCCGGAGAGATTGTCGTCAACGTGGATATAATCCAGGCGCATACGCATGGAGTTCCACGGCTTGCCTTCGACCGCCGTGCCGGCGAGGTCGTCGCCTCTTTGGCTGTGTTCGTCCTGGTGAACCGGCAAGCCGCCGTAAAACGAGAACACTGTTTCATGTTCGGCAAACCAAGGCTTGGTGTCGAGCCGCAACCCATCAAACTGCACTACCTCCGTAGTGTCGTAGTTGAACTGCCTGCCGGCGCGCAGGAAGTCCACGCCGGGAATCCGGTTGAAGTCGGCATAGGCGGAATAGAGCATGGCATCGGCCGGCCCTTGGTAGGTGTCCACGAGACCTGAGAAAACGTCGGCTTTGGCTCCAGTGTGGCGGCCATTCAGATCGTTAGCTACCCTGGCATCGAAATGTCCTGTGATCGCCTGGCGGTTCTTCTCCCCAAGATCCATTGAGAGGAACTCGTAAATATCCTGGTCCTGGAAACCCGCGCCCTCTCTGAAACGGTAACGCGTATATAAGGAGCCGGTCACAGGGAACCCGAAGAACTTCTCCCCCAGCGATTGGAAATCCGCGGCGTGTTCACGGCGCTTTGTCAACTCTTCCGCAGTCGGTTCCGGGGGAGGCGGAATCACTTCTGCAGAAGCTTTCCCGTCGCCAGCCTCGGCCTTGTCGCCCGGCTTCTGCTCCTCGGGCTTCTTCTCCGCTTCAGACTTCTTCTCGCCAGGTGCTTCCGTGCCGGCGGCCTTGGTGTCCGCTGCCGGTTGAGGCACATTGGCAGCTTGGGCTGAAGTGGGAACCGCCTCCGGATCGAGGAACTCCACCCTGGCATTGGTTGGGGAGGCATCCCGAGTGGTTGTGTCCGGAAAAGGATGGGATTCACCCAAATCCACAGGCTCCGCAAGCTCAGCGGATTCCTCCGCCAGGATGCCGGACGCGATAGTGACGAGACAGAATATCCCCGCAACCGCAAGAATACTACCTTTGGGAAGGTGCGGTCTAGGCCGCGCCATTTCTCTCAATGCCGAACCCCCCCTCCGTTCGTGCAAGACGAAACCGGGAATGGTTGATTACTTTACACCTGTCCCGCGATTGTCAATTGAAAAATCGCATTTTTTGCGCCAGATTCTCACTCCTACTCCAATCTCTGACAAGAACCGTGACAGAGTGCTCGTCTGGCCAGAGGTCAAAGACACGCAATTTCCATACAACCAGACGTTGGTGTCGGTCAGCCTTGGCCAAGTCCCTGGCGGCCACGTCTGCCAGATACTTGGCAGCGCGTGCCAGACTATTGGCAGTTAGAGCAAGCAACGAGCAGTGAGCCTTTGTTCAATTGCGGCCTAGGAATCGCTAAGCAATCTTAACGTCCGATGACGGTGGGCTTAGGTGACATGCCAAGAAATGAAATAGGGATTGGGGGCTTAGGGCACAGCCTTTGCGCAAGGGCAGTGAAGCTGTCTTGTGCCCCGTCGGCGCGAGAACCAGAGGAGGGGGTCCTGGGGGAAAGATGTTACAGACAAGCGCGAAGTGGAAACGATTGTCGGTTATAGCGATTGGAGCGGTGCTTTGTGGCCTGATTGCATACCAAGTTGATGCAACGGTCGGAAATCGAATCAGATACCAGGCCCTGAAAGGGGTGGTTACCGACACTCACAACCGGCCGGTGGCGGGTGCGACAGTCTATTTCATAGACTCCACTACGATCAATACTACTCCGATTACGCCTGCGGCCATCACCAGTGGAGCGGCTGAGGCCTACGACGAGCCGCTTGAAGACATCGTAAACAATGCGACCGTGGCCAAGACCCTGCCCCAGGCCAAGACCAATGCGAAGGGCCAGTTCGGCGTCAAGAAACTCAACAAAGACGGGACCTATTACGCCTTTGTTTTGCCTGCCGCTACTGACACGAACCACTTGCCGGGCGGAAGCGCCAGCCGCATTGCTTTTGTGCCGAAGGCCATCCCGCACACGGGGCTGCAGATCATGGTCAGTTGGAATTATCCGGCCGGCGCCACATACATAGGCGCAAGCGCTTGCTACGTCTGCCACGGCGCGGGCGGTCCCGCGGACGTGACCAGCAACAAGAAGCATGGCCACGCTTTGATGTTCCATCGCCCGGGGCAGGACACGGCCAACCAGGACTCGGCCGACCACCCAGGGTCAAGCTGGAACGCTCTGGCGAGCAAGTTTGTGCCCTCCACCGACTACAAGACGCCGGTCGCAGCGGGCACGTCAAGCGAGATCCTCTACTTCCAGGAGTACAGTGCCTCGCAGTCAAACAAGTTCGTCATCCACGAGAACACGCCAGGCACGAACGTGGATCCGACCACTGGGAATGCCGGCGATATCTGGTTCAAAGTTTATCTCTGGCAGTCGGCCTTGACGACGAACGCGAATTACTACGTCACGCTGGTGAACGTCATCAACAAGAACGACCCCAACAGTCCAACGACTCTACAGGTGGCTTGTACAATGGGAGGCTACATCAGGCAAGCCGTGCTGGTGAAAGTTCCTGGCCTCAAGAGTCTCTACAAGTTCTTCATGTATCAGGCTCTGCCCGGCTCAGCCTCGCAAGGAACTAATACAGGCTACGACCGCAGCCGCAAGCCGTTTGTGGAAGCCGCAGTTGCAGGCACGATTGCCGATTACTTCACTTTCAATTCCAAGAGTCCTTCCGCGAGCACACTGCGGGTTCCTACCGCGGCCTCAAGCGACATCACCTGCGCTGTCTGCCACACGGGGGGTGGAAACACTACGACATTCACGGACGCCACGACTGGTGAAACCCTGGCTCATACCGTTCCCGACTCCAATGGCGCTTTCGATCTCGGCGGTGACGGCATTACCCAGGATTTGGGCGTAAGCTGCGAACAGTGTCACGGACCGGGCTCGGCGCACCGGGATCAGAACCTGAAATCCCTGCCTCAGGCGCCTACGACAAAGAAGGGCTCGAAGACTGTGATAACCGACACCACCGGCGAATACATCGTTAACCCCGGCCTCCTGGGCAACGACCGCGCCAGCCTCATCTGCGGCCGGTGCCACACTCCGCGCGGCATCCTGGCGGATGAAGTGAATAACTTCCCTCCAGTCGGTATCAGCCGGGCACAATATATGGCCAAATATGTGAATCCGGCAAACAAGGGCGCCACTGCCAGCAATCTCTGGCCTGACGGCATGTTCGAGAGGGGCGGCCATCATAGCTTCACCTACCAGGACTGGCTGCTGTCCAAACACATGCGAAACTCACGGCAGTTGGTGGCTTGCGACGATTGCCACGATGCGATGGGCGACAGCCCGTATCGGTATTTCCTCAAGGGCGATCCGGACGATCCCCAGATGGGGCTGTGCAGCCAGTGCCACGCCATTGACGTGACCCAGCACGTGCCTGAGAAAACCGGCAGCGTTATGGCAGGGGAGGGCATGAAGTGCATCAACTGCCACATGCCGCGAACAGGCAAAGGCGGGGCTGGCCGGCCGGGCCTGATCCTGGGCACGCCGACGGGCCTGTCGTCAGACGCCAACCTCACCTACTGGGAAGGCGATCAGTCGGCGCACATCTGGAAACCGGTGGCCCACAAGTTTGACGCAGGGGTTGCCGGAGTACAGCCGGGTCTGGCGCGGCCAACTCCGTACACCAATTCGTGCGGCACGTGCCACGACGCTTCGAAGTTGCAGTTCCAGGCGCCGCAGTAACTTGCTGGGCGACTGTCAGTGGCGGAGAGATTAGGGGCCGCTGCCGGGTCATACCGGGCAGCGAGAAAGAGGAGAGCAACATGCAGGGGATACGTTGGATGATTTCAAGGCGGGCGCGTGTGGGTGCCATCGTAGTGGCGCTGGGCCTGTGCTGGTTGGTTGCGGACCAGGTGATCGGGACCACCGGGACAAGAACCAAGTTGGTGGGCCTCAAGGGCTTGGTGACCGATGGCCAGGGGCGCCCAATTCCCAAAGCCACAGTGTACTTCGTGGATTCGTCGCTGGTTAATACCACGCCGATCACGGGGGCCACTGTGTTGGACGGGACTGCTGAAGCATTTGACGAGCCGATTGAAGACATCCTCCGCAACGCCGCTGTTGCCAAGACACTGCCGCAAGCCGTGACCGACAAGAACGGCAAGTACACGGTGAAGAAACTCAACGCTAATATGACTTACTTTCCCTTTGTCGTGCCGGCCAGCACGGACACCGATCACCTCCCCGGAGGTGATGTCAGCCGTGCTGCGTTTATGCCGAAGTCCGCGGCCCGAAGCGGGCTGAACATTAAAATCAGTTGGAGTGCGCGCGCGGATGCAACCTACATTGGCAGCACCGCTTGTTATGGGTGCCACCCGGACAAGGCCACCTACAAGCAACATTCGCATTCCCTGGCGCTCAGAACGACCGGCAAATTAACAGCCAATCAGGATCTGGGCCAACATCCCAACGACAACGACTACACGAACCTTTTCAAAGTGGCCGACAATTATCTGGGCGGAAAGGTGCTCTACTACCAGGAATACGATCCTACCCAATCCGGGCAGGAGTTCAATGTACACGAGGACACTCCCATTCCTGGGCCCGTGTACATGAAAGCGTATCTGTGGGTGGCTTCCGCAAATCTGACGTCCAATGGGAACTACTATATAACGCTTGTGAATCCTAACAACCCCAACGACCCGCTCAGCCCGCTCACCTTGAAGGTCGGGTTGACAAAGGGGTCCATGGGGAATACGCAGGACCCCCTGCTGGAGATTCCCGGACTGCATGGCCACTATACCGGTTTTGCATATAAGGGCTTCAGCGGGTCGTCGCAGGGCAGGTCCAGCTATTATGACCGCAACCGGCATCCCTACCCCGGTGGGATCACGAGCTGGTTAAGCAAGGGCAGGGACGGCATCTATGGCACAAAAGACGATCTGCTGCTGCTGCCTGTTGCCGGCAAGACCTCAACTTTTGAGGGTGGCTGCGGCGGCTGCCATTTCACCGGCTACAGCACCTACACTGACGCGGTTACCGGGGAGAAATTGGGAACAGCGATATCCGATCCCAACGGGGCAGGCGACCTGGTCGGCGATGGCGTGCCTAAGGAGATTTTCATAGGTTGCGAACGCTGCCACGGGCCAGGCTCCATGCACCGCGATGACGCGCTGAAGGCGCCGGCGGCGAGCACAACTCCGAGCAAAAGTAAGAGCAAGAAGCAACAGCCCATCCAATATGGCGGCAAGTACCTCGTCAACCCGGGGCTGCTCTGCAACGATCGCGCCGCCCTCGTCTGCGGGCGCTGCCACAATGGCGCTTCCATTGCGGACAATAACAATTTCCCGCCGCCAGGCGTGAGCCGAGCCGACTTCCTGGGCAAGTATGTGTCAAGCAAGGGACCGGCACTCTCTTCCTTCTGGCCCGACAACCTGCACAATAAGAGCGGCCACTTCGGTTACCCGAACTGGCTCTCGTCCAAGCACTCACACAATAACAGGTATCTGGTGGCCTGCGACGACTGCCATAGCGGCCATTACAGCGCCCCGTACTCCAGCTCGATGCAATACGATTCCGACGATCCGGCCAGCCCCTTGTGCCAGAGGTGCCATGCCAGAGACGTCAGCCAGCACATGACGGCCGTTGCCGGCAACGCCATGACGGGGAGCCAGACCGCCTGCAAGGACTGCCACATGGTGGGCATGGCCAACGAGGGTGCGGGACGCCCTGGGTTGATTCTGGGCACGCCTACCGGCCTGTCATCTGACGCCAACATAACCTACTGGGAATATGACAGCCGGTCGCACGTCATGGACGTTCCCAGCAAGTTCTCCGTTGGGACCGCAGGCGTGACGCCGGCGCTGGCCATGCCGACGCCGTACACCAGCGCCTGTGGCACGTGCCATAAGGCAGAAAGCTTGCAGTACCAGGGATCGCACTAGTGAGTGTTTCTCCTGGACAAGCCCCGCTTCTGCGGTACAGTGTCGCCCGGACGGTGCTGGACGTGGCGCTCTTGAACTGCAATGCCGGGGGAGGCAGTATGGAGGAGGAGGAGGCATGATGCGAAACACACGCAATAGGTACACTGGCCGCGTAGCGGCCAGCGCCATCGCGCTAGTGGTGTTACTGGGCGGCAGTACGCTTCCAGCCGGTGAAACGGCGGCATACGTTGGCGCCGAGCGGTGCAAGAACTGCCACTCCGCACCCAGCAAGGGCGACCAGTACGGCAAGTGGGCCAAAGAAGACCATGCCAAAGCCTTCGCCAAACTTGCCGCGGATGCAGCCCTGAAACTGGGCAAAGAGAAAGGCGTGGCCGAACCGCAAAAAGACAAGGCCTGCGCAACCTGCCACGTCACCGCCTATGACGAGCCGGCTGAAAGCAAGGGCAAGAAGTTCGACCCCACCCAGGGCGTCCAGTGCGAGTCCTGTCATGGGCCGGGCAACAAGCATGTGAAAGCGCGCCTGGAGGCCGAGGAAGAGGCCGGAGACAAACTGGTCAAGATTCCGGCGGGCGAGATCGTAGCCATACCCACTGCTGAAACTTGCAAGAAATGCCACAACGAGAAGTCGCCGAGTTACAAGCCCTTTGACTACAAGAAGTACCTGAAGGACATCGCACATCCCGATCCCCGGAAAAACTACCCGGCGGATTATCTGGACAAGTTAGGTGAGTCTGGCGGCAAGCCCTAAGAGTCAACTAATGGAAACCCCTCACCCTTCCCCTTTCCCGCAAAAGGAAAGGGGAAACAGCGGCAGTAGAACGGAGGGAGCTAATGCGAGGATCGCATGGCAGGATTAGTAAGTACAGCATCACTGGTTCTAGTTCCCTCCACTGCTAAGCCCGCAAGGCCTTGGCCCACTGGGCGGCTCTTTCCCCGCATTTTGGGTTTGGTGGCGTTCCTGATCCTGGCCCAGCACGGTGTGGATGACGAGTGGCGCGCGGGCCTGGTTGCGGGTATGGCCGTCCTGGCGTCTCTGGGCGCCTGGGGATTGTGGCGCGCGCGCCGGACGATTCTCGACACCCTCACCTCCAGCCGCTTCGCCGTGGCGCTGCTGACTACGCTCGCAGGGGCGACCGCCTTGGGAACGTTCGTGCCGCAGCAGGCCACCGACGAGTTCCTGGAGAAACACTTCGGGCTGTTCGCCACCGACTGGATAGACCGCCTTTTCCTTGCGGAAGTCTTCCGTTCTTTCTGGTTCGGCGGTTTATTGGGTTTGCTCGTCCTCTGTCTCCTCCTGGCCATAGCGCGCCGCCCTTTCTGGCGTGTGGCGCAGTGGGGCTTTCTTCTCGGGCACGGTGGGATGGCTGTGGTGATCATAGGGGCCGCCATCGGCAGCCACTATGGAGTACAGGGTATGATGTCGTTGCATAAGGGTGAAAGGCGAGACTTCATGGTGCCGGATGAAGGCGGGGGAGATAAGGGACCGCGCATTCAGCTCGACTTCGTCCTGCGGCTCGATGAATTCGACGTGGAGAAGTACCCGGATGAACTGCGGTTCGCACTTTATCAGGCGAAAAGGGGGGTCCCGCAGCAACTGGTGCAGGTCATCAAGCTGGAACAGGCCAAAGAATGGACCGCCTTGCAGAAGAGCGATCTCAGTTTCCGCGTCCACGAATACGCCCCCGCCACCGGCGCATCCAGGCCTGTAAGGCACATCATCACGGCGGAGGGCGCCCTGCCCTTCGAAGTGCAGGTGGGACAGACTTACAACGTGCCAGGCACAACCCGTTCGTTCAAAGTTGTGGAGTTCCTCCCGAGCTTCATTTACGACATCGAGAAAAAGCGCGCCGCCTCCGCCAGCAACGATCCCCAAAACCCCGCGCTGCTGGTTGAAGAACCCGGCACCACCACAGGCGGCGCGCCCCACAAACAGACGTTGTTTGCCAAGATGCCGGGCCACGGACAGAAGGAAGGCGATCTGCCGTTGAAGTACACTTGCCTCAATCCCAGCCGTGTGGCCAGTGTTACTCTTGAGACCAGGAAGCGGGGCGAAAGCGAGGCCAGTGGCGAGGCCACGCTGACGGCTGGAGGTGAGAGTGGCCGCTGCCGGCTGCCCGGGGACTTGGTCCTGGCCTTCGAGAATAGAATCGGTGAGCCGAAGTCCTATCGCAGCCAGGTCTCAGTGCTGGAGGGCGGCCAAGTGGTCAAGACGGCCGCGGTCGCAGTGAATGCCCCCCTGAGCTACGGCGGCTACGAGTTCTACCAGGCGGGCTGGAAAAATGACGACCTGAAATACTCCGGCCTGAGGGTCGTCCATGATCCGGGGCTGGGTGTGGTGTACGCGGGGATGGTCCTGATTTCTCTGGGCGTGTTGTTTGTGTTTTACGTGAGGCCGCGGGTGGCGCGGCCAGGATGAGCGTTCCCCCCCGCCCCTTGCGGGAGGGGTAGGGGGGAGGGCTCTTTGCGAACGAATCAGGGATGGCGGCAGTGAGCGGACTATCTGGAACGACAATGGGCGCAGAGTGGCTGGCGGCCGGCATGGGTGTCTATGCCCTGGCTGCTCTGGCGGGTTTGGCGGGTGAAGTGCTGGCGCTGCTGGCGTTGTTTCGCGGGGACCAGAAGCGCACACTGCACGGCGCTGTCAGGCGCGCTGCCTACTGGCTGCTGCTGGCGGCCTTTGCGTTCAACGCCCTCATGATTGGTTCGTTGTGGTATCAGCTTGGCCGCCCGCCTTTCAAGACGTTGTATGAGACGATGCTCCTGTACCCGTTCTGCATCGCCCTGGTCAGCATTGTCCTGGTGCGGCTCCATCGCCTCTGGCCGCTGGTGCCGTTCGCGGCGCTGGGCGCGCTCTTGTGTCTTGTATACGCGTGGCGCAAACCGGATCTGGAACTGGTGGTGATGCCGCCGGCGCTCCAGAGCGCCTGGTTCGTGCCTCACGTCGTAACCTATTTCATCTCTTATGCCGGGCTGTTCGTCGGGTTTGCGCTGGCTTTCCTGGCTCTGCTTTTCAGCTTCTTCGAAACGGAAGCAGTGCGCAAAGCCCTGGCCGCGGAGATGCCCCTGCCACTGGAAGACGCTGCGCACAAGGCTGTCATGTTCGGCTTTGCGGCCCTGACCTTGGGTTTGGCGATGGGTGCCGCCTGGGGCAAGGCGGCCTGGGGCGACTACTGGCAATGGGACCCCAAGGAGAACTGGGCTTTCATCACCTGGCTGGCGTATCTGAGCTACCTGCATTTGCGGCTGGCAGGAAGCTGGCGCGGCAAACGGGCCCTGTGGGTCAACCTCGCTTGCTTTGCGGCGGTGATTTTCACCTATTTGGGCATGAACCTGCTGCCCAAGGCGGTCAGCAGCGGCAGCCTGCACGTCTACCAGTAAGTAGTTGTACCGCGGGCGTCCCGCCCGCCCGTGGCAGGCTGGCAGAGCGCGAGGGCGAAAGCGGGCGGGACGCCCGCGGTGCGGGAAACGAAAGACACTGCTATGGACGTGAAACGTAGCAAACCTCTACTGCTGGCGCTGGGTGCGTTGCTCAGTGGCGGACTGATTATTGTCCTGGCGCGTTCCGAGGAGAGCCCGCCCACGCCTGAAAAAACCAAGGATGCTCAGCCCAAGGACAAGCCCAAGGACAAGGAAGACGCGTCCCAGAAGAAAGAGAACCCGCCCGAACAGAAGGAAGGCCAGGCAGCGCAGACCAACCAGGCCAAGGAGGAGTCAGCCCCAGGCGACGTGATTGCGGTGGCGCCGCCGCCTTTCACTCCCGGGATTTTCCCTTGTTCCGGCTGTCACGACGAGCGGGAACCCAATCCCACCCCGCGCCAACTGAAGAAGAGACACAAGGAAATCGTGCTCAAACACGGCGATCCGGACCGTTGGTGCACCGACTGCCACACCCTCAATAACATTGACAAGCTGCACTTGGCCAACGGCAAACTGGTGGACTTCACTGAATCCTACAAGCTGTGCGGCCAGTGCCACGGCGAGAGGTTGAGGGACTGGAAGGCTGGAGAACACGGGAAGAGGACCGGTTCCTGGGACGGCAAGAAGGAGTACCTGCTGTGCGCGACTTGCCACAATCCGCATTCCCCTAAGTTCCAGCCGTTGAAGCCGCTCCCGCCGCCGAAGCGGCCCAGAGAGAGGTGAGTTATGGAAAAAGAGCGGTTACCTGCCGCCCCACCCGCTGCCGCCCCCCTGCCTGCCGCAAAGGCGGAAAAGAGCCGGCGCGAATGGCTCAGGGACTTCTTGGCCCTCGGCGCCGCCGGCCTGCTTCTGCCGGGCTGTGAAGCACTGGAGAAGAACCCCGCCCTGCAGGCCTTCTTCCAAAAGCACTTCCAGGAAATGTCCAAGGAAGAGTTGCGGGAAGTCCTGGCGCGGCTGGAAAAGCAATACACGGAACAGTATGGCCAGCCCGTCTCGGTCAAGGCCACTCCGCCCAAGGAAGGAGTCTCGTTCGCCTACGCTCTGGATATTTCCCGCTGCATTGGCTGCCGCCGCTGCGTGTATGGTTGCGTGGCGGAGAACAACCAGTCGCGCACGCCGCAGGTCCATTGGATCAGCGTGCTGGAGATGGACAAGGAGAAGGGTGTGGACCTGGATGAATCCGACATCTACTATGAGGCCGAAACGGTCCCCCGCCCGGGCAAGTTCTACATGCCGGTGGCTTGCCACCATTGCAACAAGGCGCCTTGCGTGAAAGTGTGCCCCGTCCACGCCACCTGGCAGGAGCAGGACGGGATCGTGGTGATTGACTACGACTGGTGCATCGGCTGCCGCTGTTGCATGTCTGCCTGTCCCTACGGCGCGCGGCGTTTCAACTGGGGCAAGCCCGCCGTTCCGTCCGAGGAATTCAATCCCGAAATTGATTACCTGGGGAACCGGCCCCGGCCCAAAGGCGTCGTGGAGAAGTGCTGCTTCTGCGTGCAGCGCGTCCGGCAGGGGAAGTATCCCAAGTGCGTTGAGGTCTGCCCGGTGGGCGCCCGCAAGTTCGGCAACCTCTTGGACCCGAAGAGCGAAGTGCGGTACATCCTGGAAAACAAGCGCGTCTTCATCCTGAAGGAGGAACTGAAGACCCTGCCCAGGTTCTACTACTACTTTGGCATTTGAGCGAGGTTGTGGGGCAAGCCTCTGGCTTGCCGCACTTCGGCATTTAAGCGAGGAAGCGTGCGGTGAAATCTATCCTGCAGTTTGTGGCCGGGAGCTTGCGCATTATCATGCGCGGCAGCGGGGTCTACTATGCGTGGCTGGCGCTCCTGGTGCTGTTGATCCTGCAGGGCGCGGCGGCCTACTATAACCAGTTTCAAGAAGGGCTGATCCTGACCAACATGCGGGATTCCGTCTCCTGGGCCTTCTACATCGGGAACTTCACCTTCCTCGTGGGTGTGGCCGCGGCCGCCATCATGTTGGTGATCCCCGCCTACATTTACGACTGGAAGCCGATGAAGGAAGTGGTGATCTTTGGCGAGCTGCTGGCCGTCTGCTCCATCGTGATGTGTCTGCTCTTCATCTTCGTGGACATGGGCCACCCCGAGCGCGGCTGGCACCTGCTCCCACTCATCGGCGTCATGAACTTCCCCTCTTCGCTGATGGCTTGGGACGCCCTCGTGTTGAACATCTACCTGGTCCTCAACCTGGTGGTGGTGGTGTACCTGATCTACTGCGCTTTTCAGGGCCGCGAATACAACCACGAGATCGTTTGGCCGTTGGTCATCTTCTCCATCCCCATGGCCATCAGTATCCATACCGTGACGGCTTTCCTGTACAACGGCATGGCCGCCCGGCCCTACTGGAATTCGGCGATCCTGGCGCCGCGCTTCCTTGCCTCGGCGTTCTGTTCCGGCCCGGCCATCCTCCTGATCGTCTTCCAGATCGTACGCAAGATGACGCGCTTCGAGATCAAGGACGAGGCGCTGCACAAGATCGCCGAGCTGATGGCCTACGCTATGGGCTTCAACCTGTTCCTGGCCGGCGCGGAGATTTTCAAGGAATATTACTCCGACACCCAGCATCTGGTGCACATCAAGTACCTCTACAGTGGCCTGCACAACGCGCCCAGCCCCATTGCCATCTACGGTTGGGGTGCGCTCTTGCTGGGCCTGGCGGCTTTCCTCCTCTTCCTCTTGCCGGCCACCAGGAAGAACCCCTTGACCATGAACGCGGGCTGCATCATGATTTACCTGTCGGTTTACATCGAAAAGGGCATCGCCTTGATCATTCCGGGCTACACGCCCGACACGCTCGGCCAGGTCTACCAATATGTGCCCAGCGTCACCGAGCTGCGGATCTCCATGGCCATTTTCGGCGTCGGCTTCCTGCTTTTCACGCTGATGGTCAGAGTGGCGGTGGCCGCGCTCTTCGGCCGGCGCGAAGACGGGCACGGCGTGCCGGCAACCGCCCCGCTCATGGCCCGGGCCGTGGCCGCGGGCTCGAACGGTCCGGCTTGATTCAGTAGGAGAGAAACACCGAACATGGACTCCGTTCCCGTAGTAAACGGCAAACAAACGATCACCTTCTCGTACCTCCTCAGGAACATCATCAGCCTGATGGGGTTGATCGGCATGGCCTTCACCGGTTTGCTGTTGCTCTTCTTTGTGGCGCTCGAGATCCTGGGGGTTTTCAAGGAAGAGAGCCTTTATAGCGGCCTGATAACTTACATCGTCCTGCCGTTTCTGTTCAGCATTAGTGTGGTCGTCGCCGCTTTGGGTATGGCCTGGAAGTGGCGGCGGACCCGCAAGCATGGCATCGAAATGACCTTCGTGCCTGGGCATACCAGCCGCGGCAAGGTTGTCGCCGTGGCGCTGGCAGTGCTCGTCACCCTGGGTTGGTTGACCGTGATTGGCTTCGGGACATACAAGGGCTATCATTACACCGATTCGACCACTTTCTGTGGTCTGGCCTGCCATCAAGTGATGGAACCGGAATGGACGGCCTACAAACGCTCGCAGCACGCGCGGGTCAACTGTGTCGAATGCCACATCGGTCCTGGCGCCGACTGGTTCGTCAAAGCCAAATTCTCCGGGGTGAAGCAGGTTTGGGCAGTCCTCAGACACACCTATAAAACCCCCATGCAAACGCCGCTGCACAGTCTGCGTCCGGCCCAGGACACCTGTGAGCATTGTCACTGGCCCGGCCGGTTCTCCGGCGCGGTCGAGCGCGTCGTCACCCATTACGCCGCCGACGATGCCAACACGCCCACCCGCTACAAGCTGCTGATGAACGTCGGCAGCGGCAATCCCGAGCAGGCGCAGCCGGGCGGGTCCCACTGGCATGTCAGCAGCAACTGGAAGGTCGAGTATCTGGCTCTGGACGAGAAGCGGCAGAGCATCCCTTATGTGCGCGTGAGCTACAAGGATGGACGCACGGAAGAGTTCATCTCCCCGGGTTTCGACCGCGCGACGCTGGTAGAGAAGGACCTGCACACCATGGACTGCCTGGATTGCCACAGCCGCCCGTCCCACATCTTCAAGTCGCCCGACCGGGCCTTGAACGAGGCCATGGACAATGGCCTGATCTCGCCCGCGCTGCCGGGCATTAAGCGCGCGGCTTTGAATGCCTTCAAGCAAGAGTACAAGACCAAGGACGAAGCGCTCACCGCCATAGATGCCGCCCTGGACGCCTACGCCAGGGCGCAGACGTTTACTCCCGCGCAGGAAAAATTGATGTTCGAAGCCCGGCCCAACATCAAACGCGTATACAGCACTAACTTCTTCCCCGAACACGGGGTGGATTATCGGGCCTTCATAGACAACCTGGGGCACTTTGAGCGTCCGGGGTGTGAGCGCTGCCATGACGGCAAACACCAGTCCGTCAACGGGACGAACACCATCGTCAAGAAATGCGATGTGTGCCACACTATAGTCGGACAGGCCAACGGTGTGAAGGAAGTCGCCGACATGACTTACGCCGTGAAGGCTTTCCAACATTGGGAGGAACCGGGCGGCGAACCAACCAAACTTACCAAGAACTGCGCGCCTTGTCACGCCATTGATAAGGACAAGAAGTAAGTGGCCCCAGGGAAGCCATACATAGAAAACCTCGCCCCCCTAAGGCCGGCCGCCTGGGCTTTCTTCTTCTTGCTGGCCGCAGTTCTGGCGCCGGGAGCCTTGGGCAAGGAGTGCTCCGAATGCCATTCGGGGCAAGAGCAGAATGCCGCGGTGGTGAAGCTCACGGACAGTGCCGCCCACACCAAGCTGGAGTGCGCTGAATGCCACGCGGGCCTGAAAACCAACGAGAGCGCCCGCGCGGACGGGAAGAAAGTCCACGGTGACAAGCCGCGCTCAGTGCAGTGCAAGTCCTGCCACGCCGACGAGTCCAAGGCGCTCAGTGATTCCAGCCACGCCGAGAAACTGAAACAGTTCTTCGAGCAAAAAGGCGTAACCAGGCCCGCCGCGGTTTGCCAGGCTTGCCACAGCGGAGATATGCACGCTCTGCCCGCGGCAAAAGATCCGAAAGCACCCTCCCAGCGGAGCCATATCGCCGCCACCTGCCTCGTCTGCCACACTGAGAATCAGGCGATAGCGGTCGGCGACTATTCGGCCAGCGTACACGGCCGCGCCGTGGCTGCCGGCGAGGCCAAGGCCGCCGTCTGTACGGATTGCCACGGCAGCCACGCCATCAACCACTCGCGGCTGCCGAACTCGAAGGCTTTCCACGCCACGGTCCCTGAAACCTGCGGCCAGTGCCACAAGGAGGAGACCAAAGAGTATACGGCCAGTATTCATTGGGCCGCAGCCAAGAAAGGCTTTCGGGAATCGCCGGTCTGCACGGATTGCCACGGCGAACACGCCATCCGTTCGCGGCTCGACCCCCTCTCCTCAACTTTCGCCACCAACGTCACCAAGACGTGCGCCGCCTGCCACGCCTCGGAGAGGATCACCGCCAAGTTCAGTCTCAAGCTGGACCGCGCGCAATCTTTCAGGCTTTCCTTCCACGGACTGTTCGGCGGACTGGGTGACATGCGCGCGGCCAACTGCGCTTCGTGCCACGGCAATCACGAGATCCTGCCCACTGACGATCCGCGCTCCTCGGTCAACCCCGAAAACCTGGGGCGGACGTGCGGCCACTGCCATCCCGGAGCGGAGAGAAGGTTCATCAATGAGCGGGTGCATGTCACCGCCGAAGCGCCGTCGCACTGGAGCGTGACGTTGGTGCGCGCCATCTATGGCTGGCTGATTTTCCTGACCATTGGCGGCATGTTGCTGCACAACCTGTTCGACCTGAAGTATAAATCCATGACGGGCATGCCCTATCACAGGCAGTCCGTGCTCACGCCGCGGTTCACGGTCAATGAACGAATGCAACACGCCCTGCTGGCGTTGAGTTTCATCTTTCTGGCGGTGAGCGGGTTCGCCTTGCGTTTCCCCCAATCGTTCTTGTCCTGGCCGTTCGAGTTGTTCGCCGCGGCTTCGGACGTGCGCCGGTTGGTCCATCGGGTCTGCGCGGCCGTCTTCGTTCTCCTGGCCGTCTACCATGTCGCCTACCTGTTTTTGAGCGCACGTGGCCGTGGCCAGTTCAAGGCCCTGCTGCCCGTCCCGCAGGATTTGAGGGATGCCAGGAACGTGCTGCTCAAGTATGTGGGCCACCGGGAAGTTCCTCTGCAATTGCCCCACTATGCCTACACTGAGAAAATGGAGTACTGGGCCTTGGTCTGGGGCGGGACGGTCATGACGGCCACGGGGTTGGTCCTCTTTTTTGTCAACCTTAGCCTGTCCGCCTTGCCGTTGTGGGCGGTGGATCTCGCGCGTACGATACACTACTGGGAAGCCGTGCTGGCCGGCCTGGCGATCCTGGTATGGCATGGTTACTGGATCGTCTTGGATCCGGAGATATACCCTATGAATCTGACGTGGCTGATAGGGAACCCGCGGCCCGCCACGGCGAAGTTTGGCGTCCACGCCCTCGCGCACGCCGCTGGCCAGAAACCACCTGCGGACTCGGATGTGGCGCCAACTGAAAAATGATAACTCTCTCCCCCGTGGGGAGAGGGCCGACGTGAGCGCAGCGAACGCGGGGTGAGGGGGTGATGCCGGGCGTGGAGTGGCCCCCTCACCCGGCGCTAAAGCGCCACCCTCTCCCCACAGGGGAGAGGGAACGGCTCGCATGACTCGCATTCTTCCTATGAGTCCTCTAGCATTTACTCGTGCGCTCCCCGTGCCCGCTTGCTTGCGCGCGCGGCTCGGAGACTGAATGGTTGCGAAAAATGAAAGGGCGGTCGGTATGAACGCGCGCCAGCACAACCGTGACCCTGCGGTGCCTCCGCCAGGCCCCCAGAATCAGGCTGCCCCGCAACCCTTGGTGGCCCAGGCCGCGAGGCCCGTTCGCCGGCGCCTGGCTCTTCTGGCGCTCGTTGTTGGAACCTTGGCGATTGTTGTGTGGCTGGGCCTGCCGGAACGCCCGCCGCGGATCGAAAACCAGGCTGGCACCACTTCCGCAACGGCTGCGAAAAGGCCATCCGCTCCGCCCAAAGAGATGCTTCCCCCGCCCCCCCCAACTCCGCCGGGGTTCATTGATCTTTCCGATTTGCAGGGCGAAGGCCTGACGGTCGCCGAGTTCGTTGCGCTTATCGGCAAAGCTGCCGCGTTGCCGCTGAAGTGCGAGGTGCTCCAGACCGCCGGTGTTGCTCTGCGCATCTCGGCCTATGACGGCGTGCTGCAAGTCCCGGTGCAAGACGCGCAGGCGTTGCTCAGCTACGCAGGGCTGGCTGCCAGCCAGCCCCAAAAGGACGCGCCTCTCGACGTCTACCCCATCAGCCCCACGGAACGAATGTGGCAATTGCTGCTCCGTGACTGCGATCCGGACGGCCCGGACTGGGGCGCGCTGCGCCCGTGGCGCAGTTTCAAGGTTTCGAGCACGCTGAAATTCGAGGCGCTCATCTCCGGCGCCCAACGCTCACCTGATGCCGGCATGATCACAGCCTTGGCCTGGGCCTTGCCGGGCGCCAGCCGCATGGTCGCGGTGGGCGAGGATGGCCGAGTGACGCAGGAGTTTTCCGGCGCGCCTTCGCCAGCCGAACTGCAAGCCGCGGAGAAGCTCTTCGTCACGCTGGGCAGTGGATCTGCCGATCCTGCGGTGCGGAGAGCGACTGCTTTGGGTCTGGGCGGACTGCTCGGCGTCAGCAGCCAGGCGCAACTGCCCCCTGATTCTCCCGTAGTGCAAGCGCTTGCCGCCCTGCTCAAGGATCAGCACACCGAGGTGGCGCGTGCGGCCGCGCTGGCCGCGGGCCACAGCGCGTCAGTCGCCACGCTGTCCCTGCTGGCCGAGCGCCTCCTGAAGTCGAGCGACAGGCTTGTTGACCAGGCGGTGGCACTCGTGGCCTTGACGCAGGCCGAGTCGCTGGGGCGGCACTTGGATCGTGAGGCTCTGGGGGCCGAAAACTGGGAGCGCAGGCGCGCGCTCTACCAGACTGTCAGTTCGTGGCTCGCCGCGCCGCAGACGCAACAAGCCGGTCTGCACGAGCCTGCCTTGGCCGCCGCGTGGCTGCGCGCGCGAGAGGTGTTCTGTCCCGGAGCCGGCTTGGCCGAGCAGGCCAAAGCGTTGGAGGAATCGCTGTGGCTAAGCGGCAGCTATCAGGCGCAGCTCGTGGCACTCTGGGCGGACAGGACCGGTGAGCGGCTTGCATCCCCGTCCTTGCGGCCTGCGCTCCAGCGAGCCGTGA